>Ga0208197_1000221_pt1 | contig 79193 bp, 60 predicted proteins | sample AD_JPNNA4_MetaG_FD_184444 | JGI IMG/M metagenome (GOLD analysis project Ga0208197, IMG submission 184444) | Active sludge microbial communities of municipal wastewater-treating anaerobic digesters from Japan - AD_JPNNA4_MetaG (SPAdes) (version 2) | ecosystem: Engineered > Bioreactor > Anaerobic...
AGCGCGGCCCACAGGTTGGCGATCTCGGCGTCGTTCAACGTGGCGATAGAGCGCAGCGGGTGGATGCGCGCCAGGAACAGCGGATCCTGCACGTAGACGTTGCCGATGCCGGCGATGCGCTTCTGGTCGAGCAGGAACGTCTTGATCGCGCCTTTGCGCCCGCGCAGCAGCGCGCGAAACTCGTCCAGGCTCAAATCCAGCATATCGGGGCCGAGTTCGGCGGTCATTTTGTGGTCGGCGAGGGTGGGGGCATAGTGCGCGAAGCCAAACCACCAAAAGTTGACGGCAATCGCAGCCCCGTCGGTCAGATCGAAGATCAGGCGGCGTTTCTCCGGCAGATGATCGCGGTCGGTCAGCAGAATCTCGCCGCCCATGCCCAGGCAGAGCAGCAGCCAGCCGGATGACAGCTCAACGCGCACCCACTTGCCACGCGGCGTCACGTCGCGGATTTCCGTGCCGCTGATCGCCATCTGGAACTCGTCCACCGGCACGTTGAGACACTTGGGTTGCAGCACTTCGACCTCGCCGAAGGTGCGTCCGACCAGTTCTTTCCGCATATCGCGGGCCAGCACATAGATTTCAGGGAGTTCGGGCATCGTTGTCTACCTCTTGAGAATCGACGATTCGAATCTGCTGACAAGTGTTTACCGTTGAGTCAAGACTTCGTCGGTGAAGGTCAGGAACGCCTGGATGTCCGCCGCCACCGTTTCATCCAGGTTTTGCCAGGTATAGCCGAAGCCGGGGAACATCGTACAGAGCGCGTGCTGGCCGTTGTATTCCACCGTCATAAAGGCGCGGGGACGTTTGCCGGTTTTGTCGGTCTGCGTGCAGTAGCCGCATGTGTCACAATGCTTGGTGTGCTGCACGACAAAGGCCTTGACCTGTTCCGGCATCGCGTCGAAATGCTGCAACAGCGTCTTGAATTCCGGGATGCGCAGCCCGAAGAGCAAGGGATTCTTGCGGATCCAATCGTACTCGAAGGCCAGTCCGCCGTGCGTGCGCTCGCCCCACCAGCCTTTTAGCGGTTCGTCGGCCTTGCCATAAGACTTGACCCAATCCACGTTGATCTGATTATCCCGGTTGCAGACCAGGGTGTAACCCTCTTTTTCGAGGAAATCCACCAGCGCGGGCAATCCCGGGCAATCATCAGCCAGACGGAACAGGATATCTTTGGTGTAAGGATACGACTCGCTGTACAGACAGCGGGAGAAGCGCACCGGCGGGACGTGCGCCGGGCCGGCGGACGGCGCGGTACGGACGGCATCGGCGGCCAGCCAGACCCAGGCCGGGAACATCTCCGGGAAGGCGTCGCACGTGATGTCAGTCTCCGTTTTTCCGGCCTCCGCGGTCAGCCCAAAATGGGCCAGACGCGCACGGAGCGTGGCGTTGAGGTTCACATCCGCTTTGGGGACGCGGAGGGTCTGCCCTTCGACGACGCCTGCCACGCCCATCTTGAGCAAGAGCGTGACGAAATCATCCACCTTGCGTTTCATCCTTTTCATGGTATCAATGAGTTCCGGCCGCCGGTTCTGTAGTTCTCCGAACTCGTAAGCGTCATCGGGCTGGATAGGCAGGCCGAGGTATTCCGGGTGATTCTGAACGGTTTGAGCAACGCCGCGTAGAAACGCAGAAAACTGTCGCTGCGCCGTTTCGGAAACCGGAATGGAAGAGACGGGAACGAAATCGGGCATCGTCGCGATCCAGCCGTTGACGACGCGCTGCGCGAGATTGTCAAATGTTTTGATGCTCATAATGATGTCTCCCTTGTGCTCTCCATTTTCCCTTACAAATCTGTCGAGTTCATTTGATGTCGAACGTCACATTTGCCAGCGCGTGGTAGTAATTGCCCCACCGCGCCGTGAACCGCAGCACCGTGTAGTCGGGATCATTGACGCCGAGGGAATAGTACTTCTCGAAACCCTCGCGCCAAAGCCGCTGGCGGGATTCGGCATCCTGCAACAGTTCCACTTCGCCTACCAGCATCACGCCCATCCACTTTTCCATGTCAATGAAGTAGAGGCACGCGCACGGATCGCGGCGCAGTTGCCCTACCCGCCGGGATGAGGTGTTGGTGCTCATCCAGACCGTTTTCAGGCCCTCGTTCTCCATTTTGAGCATCGCCTTGATGTTGGGGGTGCCGTCGTCGCCGTTCGTGCCGAGCATCACGATGCCGGAACGGTCGGCCAGTGCCAGTGCCTGTTCGATTGCGGTTTCTTTATCCATTGTATATCAATTCCTTCTATTAGCAGTCAGCCGTCAGCTATCAGCTTTCAGCTACCAGCCTGAAGGCTGACTGCTGACGGCTGATAGCTGACAGCTTTGGTTTACATTGCTTGGCGGATCTGGTCGAGCATCGTCCGCATCTGAGGTGCAAATCCAAAGTAACGTTGCAGCTTGTCGCAGGCATAGTCAGCGCAGTGCGCGCAGTTGGCAACGCCGCGTTCCACGCCGCAGGCGCGAATTTCGCACTCACCGCAATGGCTGCTCTTGTTCGGCCCGCTCAGGCAGCCGTCGCAGAGAACCGACGCGACGGTGATGCCGGGCGCGTTGTACTCCGCGCGCCACTGGGCGGCGACGGCTTCCAGCGCCGCCGGATCGTTCGCCTGGGTGGCGATGTACGCAGGGCAATCGCTGCATACCAGGCCGCAGTAAGCTATGATCTGATTCATTGTTGAGAGCCTCCTTAGACTGATTTTGACTGTTCCCTGTTGGGTGGGTAACATAAAGAGTATAGATCGGGAATATGCCAAAACGTGTCATATAGATAGAATCTTTGTTCTATTTCACTTTTGCATAAATCGCCGGTACATCCACCGGACGATTGAAGCCGAGTTTGTGCGCCAGGATTTGGGAGGGGATGTTATTATCCCAGCACGACCAGGCCGGGCGCAAGTGATGCGCCAGACAGTGTTCGACGAAAGCGCAGGCCGCCAGCGTGGCAAACCCCTGGCGGCGATAGGGTTCCGCCGTCTCGATGTTGATTTCCGCCTCGCCGCCGCCCACCATAACGCTGTGACACCGGCTGACGATTTCGTCGCCCTTCATCAGGGCAAATCCAACGCCGTGCGCCAGGAAGTTGTCGAGGCTACCCCAAAAATCTGTCAGCTCGGTCTCTTCGGCTAATTTTCGATCATAACGCCGGATAGTGTAACCTGCAGGAATCTGCTCGCGCCAGGTGGCGTGTTTGGCGGCAAATCGCTCCGGGTCAAAGGTAAACGCTTTGCGGGCGACGCGCAACAATTTGAAATCTCCAAACAGCGCCTCCAACGCGCTCTGCCACACTGCCGAAGTAGGGAACAGGAGCAGATCTCCATCAGGCGAAACGAATTCAGCCAGAATCCGTTCGCGCATGGCTTGATTGAACGCTGCGTTATCTGCCTGCCCTGCCAAAAAGAAGAATTCACATAGCGGCGCGACCAGCGCCGCCGCCGGACATTGCGGATCGTCCACGAAGACCCTACCGACGTGGTGGCCTTCGAGTACGGCATCAACGAAAAGTTGACTGTATCCCGTGCTTTCAAACAGTGGGATTATTTTGGGGTACGTTGTTTTCTCAAGTTCGTATAACATATTCTCTCTCCGTCGAAGAATGTTGTTTGTGCGCCGCTGCGCAGGTGTTGGTCAAACACTCCCGTAGCCTGGAGCCTTGTGTCTATCGAAACGTCTTTACGACCATCCACAAGGCACCAGGCTACGGCTTGCCGCCTATTTTGGCTGCATTGCGTAGCGCAGCCGGTAGAAACTCGGCAGAAGACGTACGTTGCGCAAAAGGCCCAGGCTATGCCGGAACTGCTCCCACAGGCGCGCTTCCGGAGACTTCAGATGTCTGGTCTGCCAATTGAACACGGCTCTCCGTTCCGCTTCCGCGATGCGCGCTTTCCATTGTAAATCTAACTCCATCAGATTGTAATACATCGGTTCATCTCCTTGATCGAAACATCCATCTTTTTGAAACAGGCGCAATGCACTCCCCAGCTCATTGCACCTCAGCTCATTAGAACAAGAAGCTCAACAAACTGCGCACGATGGGCCGCACGTACTGCATCAGGTTGAAATGTTCCAGGATGATAGGCTGGCGCTTGTGGTTGATCCTCTCTTCACTGATCGCCATTGCCAGTTTTGCTATTACAAACGATTCACACATCGCAATCCTCCTTTCTCTTACTGTACCGCTCTCTTGTGTTTCTTCTTAACTACGTCTTCAGTATAGCCGCGCGCCGTCTTTTGAGCGTCTTTTCTGGCGTCTTGTCCGGCGTTTGTTAAGTGAATTGCGACTCTCCCTCACCGTGCTATAATGACCTTCGCCTGCGGTTTTGCCCAGGCGCATCCCTCTTGAAAAGGCATTGACATGCAACCTGATAAATCACAAGGCGCCCCCTCGTCCCTGGCAATCTGGGCGGCACTTTTGGCCGTCTACATCGTGTGGGGTTCGACATATCTGGCGATTCGCTTCGCCGTGCAGACGATGCCGCCATTCCTGATGGCGAGCGCGCGCTTCCTGGTCGCCGGGAGCGTGCTGTATGCCTGGCGGCGGTTGAAGGGCGACCCGGCGCCTACCAAAATCGAGTGGCGCTCGGCGGCGATTGTCGGCCTGTGCTTGCTGCTCGCCGGGAATGGCGGTCTGGTGTGGGCCGAACAGCATGTGGCCTCCGGCATCGCAGCATTGCTCATCGGCGCGACTCCGCTGTGGATGGCGCTGATTGACGCGCTGCGCCCGCACGGTCAGAAACCCAGCGCACAGACGGTTCTGGGCATTGTCATCGGCTTCTGCGGGATCGCGCTCTTGATCAATCCAGCGCAGGCTGCTGGTAGCAGGGAAAGCGTTGACCTCATCGGCGCAATCGTCCTGCTTGGCGCGGCGTTTGCCTGGTCTGCCGGATCGCTGTATAGCCGCAAAGCGCAGCTCCCCGCGTCCCCGCTGCTCGGCACGGCTATGGAGATGCTGGTCGGCGGGGCGGCGCTGCTCGTGTTTGGTGTCCTCGTGGGCGACGTGCAGGCGTTGAACTTCCGCGCGATGGCCCCCGCCTCCTGGCTTGGCCTGGGCTATCTCATCATCTTTGGTTCGTTGATCGGCTTCACGGCCTACACCTGGCTGCTGCGTGTCGCGCCGACGCCGCTCGTCTCGACGTATGCCTACGTCAACCCGGTGGTGGCGGTCGTGCTCGGCTTCTTCCTCGCCGGTGAAGCGCTGACCGCGCGTTCGATTCTGGCGACAGTCATCATCGTCGGTGCCGTGGTGCTGACGACGCGCCGAACTTCACCTAAACTGAAGCCCGTCATTGCACCTGTAGCCACACCGCAGCTCGCCGATGTGAGCATAGAAGAATAGACACCCGTTACGATCAAGAATCAAAGAATCGTACACGGATTTCACGGATTCTCTGGATTTCTTTTAGGGAAAAAATCCGTGTTTCCCGTGTGCATCCGTGTACCGAAAAATGTACTGAGCTTCTGACCGGATAGTTTCGCGGATAGAACGTGCAGTATGAAAAAATCTGCGTAAATCTGCGAAAATCAGCGTCCAATGGTTTGTGCCAAATGTCTAATTTACACTTTTTCCTCTTCGGGACGCCCCGGCTGGAGTGCGACGGCACGCCGGTCAAATTGACGCGCCGCAAAGTGACGGCCCTGCTGGCTTACCTCGCCGTCACCGGACAGCCACACAGCCGCGAGGCGATTGCTGCGCTACTGTGGCCCGATTTCGACGCGCCGAGTGCCTACGCCTATCTGCGCAATGCGCTGTGGATGCTCAAGCAGACGCCGCTTGCCGACCGGGTGGAGGTGGAGCAGGAAACGCTCACGTTCCGGCAGGATGAAGCGACGTGGGTGGATGTGGCGCGCTTCGAGGCGGCGCTGGCTGCACGCCGGGCGCATCCCCACCCGGAGCGTGAGGTTTGCGAGGCATGTATCCCTTTGCTTGAGGAAGCCGTCGCGCTGTACCAGGGTGATTTTATGGCCGGGTTCACCCTCGAAGACAGCGCTGCCTTCGATGAGTGGCAGTTCTTCCAGGCCGAGTCGCTGCGCCGCGCGTACACCGGCGCGCTCGAAAAACTGACGCTCTGGTACAGCTCGCGCGCTCCGGAAACGGCCCTCGAATACGCGCGGCGCTGGCAAAGCTGCGACCCGTTGCACGAAGGTGCACACCGGCATCTGATGACGCTGTACGCAAAAGTGGGCCAGCGGGCCGCCGCGTTGCACCTCTACGACACGCTGATCCGTGACCTCCGCGCCCAGGGCCTCACGCCTTCCGACGAAACCGTGGCGCTCTACCAGCGCATCCGCGCCTCCGACGTAACCGTAGCGCGGGCGTCTCGCCCGCGTGAAATCGCCTCTGCCGACCAGAGTTCAGGCGTTTTCCCTCGTCACAACCTGCCGACGTCCTCCACTGCGTTCGTGGGCCGCAGGATGGAATTGGCCGAGTTGCAGCGTTTGTTGAGCGACCCTGAGACGCGCCTCATCACCCTCACCGGGCCGGGCGGCATCGGCAAGACGCGGCTTTCCTTGCGCGCCGCCGAGTCCACGCTCGCGGCCTTCCCCGACGGCGTCTTCTTCGTCCCGTTGGCGGCCGCAGAGACCCCGGATATGATCGTTTCGACGATCGCCGACGTGCTGAAGCTGGTGCTTTACCAGCAAAGCGCCGACGCGCCTTTCGCGCAACTGGCGCACTATCTGCACGACAAGCGGATGCTGCTGGTGCTGGACAACCTCGAACAGGCGCTCTCCGGCGCAGTACTGCTCGCTGACCTGGTACGGCAGACCCAGGCGCTCAAGCTGCTGGTCACGTCGCGGGAGCGGCTCAACGTGCAGGGCGAGTGGGTGCTGGAATTGCGTGGGCTGCGTTTCCCGGAAACCGTCGAAACGGAAGCGGCCGTTGCCGACGTAACGGACTACGGCGCGGTGCGGCTTTTCATCGAACGCGCGCGGCGCGTCAATCACGCTTTTGCGCCCAATGCTGAGGACATGGCCGCGATTGTCCGCATCTGCCGCCTGGTCGAAGGGATGCCGCTGGGTCTGGAGTTGGCCGCCGCGTGGACGAAGCTGCTTTCGTGCCAGGAAATCGCTGCCGAAATCGCCGTCAGCCTCGACTTTCTCAGCCTGGCGTTGCGCGATCTGCCGGAGCGTCACCAGAGCTTGCGCGCCGTCTTCACCCGCTCGTGGAGCCTGCTTTCCAGAGAAGAACAGGCCGTCTACTGCGCGCTGGCCGTGTTTCGGGGTGGCTGTACGCGCGCGGCGGCGAAGGCGGTGGCCGGCGCTTCCCTGCCGCTGCTGGCTGCGCTGGTTGATAAATCCATGCTCTACCGGATCGGCCCTGACCGCTACGACATCCACCATGTGCTGCGCCAATACGCCGAAGAGCAACTGGCTGCAAACCCCGACCTTAACGACGCCGTCCGCGACCGGCACAGCGCGTATTACCTCGATTGGCTGCATCGCCTCGAACCGGCGCTCAAAGGCCCCGGCAAGGACGCGGCCTTCGGGCAACTGGCGGCGCTGGAAGCCATTGACACGGAGCGCGAGAACATCCACGCCGCCTGGGCATGGGCGGCGACGCATGGTGAATTCGACCGTTTGCATGCCGCCACGCTTAGCCTCGGCCTGTTTTGTGACATCCGCAGCCGCTTCCGCGAAGGTTTGACGCTGTTCGGGGAGGTTGTCGTTGCGCTCGAGCGGCCCGGCGTTGCAGCTCCCCCTGCACTCCTGGGCTTGCTGTTGGGGATCCAGGGCGAATGTCTGCTGCGTCTTTCTCAGCCCGGCGCGCGGGAAACGTTGCAACGCGCCGTCCAGATTTTAGAAGCTGCGCCGTCGGGGCCGGAACTGGCGTTGGTGAATGTGTTGAATTCCTATACCGGATCATGGTATCCCCCGGAAGAAATAGAACGCCGCTTGAACGACAGTCTCACCTTCTACCGAGCCAGTAACGACCTTTGGGGCGTCGCCTTGACGTTAGGTGTTATCGGGGAAGGCCTTTATATCTTTGCCCGCCGCAATCGTGAGGCGGCCAGGAATTCCGTTCAACAAAGTCTCGACATCCGGCGTCAGATCGGTGACTTGTGGGGTATGGCGATTACCTTGTTCACGCTGGGTACGATCGCCGAGTGGGGTGAGGTGTTTGCGGACGCCCTCCGTTTTTACCAGGAAAGCCTGGACCTGCGACAGACACTCAAGGACCTGAATGGCGCGGCGAACTGTATGCAGAGTGTCGGGCGGGTCGCGTACCGGTTAGGGGATCGTGACACGGCGCGGCAGATGCTACAGCAAAGTCTGGCGCTGCTGCGCGAAATCGGCGCGCCGCACGGCAGCCCTGATACGTTGGAGGCCCTGGCGCAGATCGCCTGTGACGAGGGCGCGTTGGCCGAAGCGCGCGATCTCCTGCTTGAGTCGTGCGCGATCCGCCGGAGGATTGGCGAGACAGACCGTTCGCTGGCCTTCACGTTGTTGCGCCTGGGCAACATCTGCCGCGAACTAGGCGAGAGCGAAACCGCACGTGGGCATATCGCGGAGGCTCTGGCGCTGTTCGAGCAGTTTGGCCCGGCGGAGTGGCAAGAGCGAGCGGCGGCGGCGTTGCAGCAGGTGGATGACGGTGCGCATTGAACCCCGCTGCAGTCGCAAGACTGGCCCGCCGTCCGTGACATCTACGCGCAGGGCATCGCCACGGGCAACGCCACGTTCGAGACGCAGGTTCCCGAATGGGAGGTGTGGGACGCGAATCACCTGCCGTACTGCCGCTTCGTAGCTCGTGAGGGGGATCGCGTCATCGGGTGGGCGGCGCTGAGTCCCATATCCCGCCGGGCGGTGTATGCCGGTGTCGCCGAGGTGAGCGTGTACGTCGCCACTGCGGCCCAGGGCCGGGGCGTGGGGAAGGCGCTGCTGCGGGCGTTGATCGCGGCGGCGGAAGACGCCGGCATCTGGACTTTACAAGGTAGCATTTTCTCGGAGAATAGAGCCAGTCTGGCGCTGCATCAGGCGTGTGGCTTTCGCATCGTGGGACGCCGCGAGCGGATCGCTCAATTGCACGGCGTCTGGCACGATACGATCCTGGTAGAGCGGCGGAGTTGAACAAAAGTGAGTGGAGGCCCAATGGAAAAAGTCAATCTGCTGCATAAATTCACCCTCTTCAACGACTTCTGGTCGCCCAAGATTGTAGGCGAACTCAACGGGCAATACGTCAAGCTGGCGAAGCTGAAGGGTGAATTCGTCTGGCATCACCACGAGGCCGAAGACGAGCTGTTTATGGTCATCGAAGGGACGTTGATCATCCAACTGCGAGATCAGGATGATATTGTCGTGGAACAGGGTGAATTCGTCATCATCCCTCGCGGTGTGGAACACAAACCTGTGGCGGCAGAAGAAGTCCACGTGCTACTCTTCGAGCCTCAATCCACCCAACACACCGGCAACGTCAAAACTGAGCGAACGGTGGAAAAACAGGATTGGATTTGACGTTTTTTATTCGTGAAAATTTGTGTAGATTAGTGGTTGTTTAAAAGGAGCAGATATGATAGCTAACGATAACCTTCACTGGTGGCAGCGCGGTGTGGTGTACCAAATCTACCCGCGCAGTTTCAAGGATACGACCGGCAACGGCGTCGGCGACTTGCAGGGCGTCATCGAAAAGCTGGATTACCTGCACGACCTCGGCATCGACGCGCTCTGGCTCAGTCCGTTCTACCCCTCGCCGATGGCCGACTTTGGCTACGATGTGGCCGATTACTGCGACGTCGATCCGCTGTTTGGCGACCTGGCGACGTTCGACCGGTTGGTGGCCGAGGCGCACAAACGCCGCCTCAAGATCATCATCGACTGGGTGCCCAACCACACCTCCGACCAGCATCCCTGGTTTATCGAGAGCCGCAGCAGCCGCGACAATCCCAAGCGCGATTGGTACTTCTGGCGCGATCCTGCGCCCGGCGGCGGCCCGCCCAACAACTGGGGCAGCTTCTTCGGCGGCCCCGCGTGGACGTATGACGAACGGACCGGCCAATATTACCTGCACCAGTTCTGCAAGGAGCAGCCCGAACTGAACTGGCGCAATCCGGCAGTCAAGGCCGCGATGTTCGACACACTGCGGTTTTGGATGAAGCGCGGCGTGGACGGCTTCCGCATGGACGTCATCGGCCTGATCATCAAGGACAAAGACCTGCGCGACAACCCGCCGAATCCCGCCGCGCCGCCAAACCTGCCTGCCAACGACCTCTTCAGCCGCCTGTTGCAAGTCTACAACATGGATCAGGACGATGTGCATTCGGTTATCCGCGAGATTCGCGGCGTGCTGGACGAGTACGACGACCGCTGCGGCATCGGCGAACTGTGGGGGCCGCTGGATCGCTGGGTGAAGTATTACGGCGATGCTTCGGCAGGCTCAGCAGGGGAAGAACTGCACCTGCCCTTCAACTTCCGCCTGATGGACGGCATGACGTGGAACGCGCAGCAGATGCGCGCCGTCGTGGACTCGTTGGAAGCCGCGCTGCCCGACTTCGCCTGGCCCAACTACGTCCTCGGCAACCACGACCGCACCCGCCTGGCGACGCGCTTCGGTGGGGAGGCGCAGGCGCGGGTCGCGGCGATGCTGCTCCTCACCCTGCGCGGGACACCGACGATCTACTACGGCGAGGAGATCGGCATGGAAGACGTGCCCATTCCGCCGGACAAAATCCAGGACCCGCAAGGCATTAACCTCGGCGCGGAGCGCACGCGCGACGTCTGCCGCACGCCGATGCAGTGGGACGCCGGTCCCAACGCCAGCTTCAGCCCGGCGGGCGTGGAGACGTGGCTGCCGCTCGCTGCGGACTACGCCACGCGCAACGTCGCCGCGCTTTCCGCCGACCCACAGTCCATTTTGTCGCTCTATCGCCGTCTGCTGGGCTTGCGCCGCACGCGGCCGGCGTTGCACGGCGGTGCCTATCGCGCTGTGGATGTGGCCTACGACGATGTCTACGTTTACCACCGCGCCGTCTTTGCGGAGCGCTATCTCATCGCCCTCAACTTCGCCGCCGAACCGCGCACGCTGGCGATTCCGGGTGAAACGGCCGGCCGTATTCTCCTCTCCACCCACCTCGACCGCGAAGAAGCCGTGTCCCTGGACGCCCTATCGCTGCGCGCCAACGAAGGCGTGATTATCGCGTTGTAGTCGTCCCAGACCTGACAGGTCTTCTGAGACCTGTCAGGTCTATATTGGTCAATCTTTGGAGGTTGTATGGAGAATCTGAAATGGTGGCAAACGGCCGTCTTCTACCAAATCTACCCGCGCAGTTTTGCGGATGGGAACGGCGACGGCATCGGCGATTTCATCGGCATGACCGCAAAACTGGATTATCTCAAGGATTTGGGCATTGACGCGCTGTGGCTCTCGCCGCACTTCCCTTCCCCGCAGGCCGATTGCGGCTACGATGTGGCGGACTATATGGGCGTCGCGCCGGAGTACGGCACGCTGGACGACTTCAAGACGTTCTTGACAGAGGCGCACCGGCGCGAAATCCGTGTAATTCTGGACATGGTCTTCAACCACACGTCAGATCAGCACCCGTGGTTCATCGAGAGCCGTAGCAGCCGCAACAATCCCAAGCGCGACTGGTACGTCTGGCGCGATCCGGCCCCCGGCGGCGGCCCGCCCAACAACTGGGAATCCACCTTCACCGGCTCCGCGTGGGAGTACGACGAAACGACCGGGCAATACTACTACCACTTTTTCCTCAAGGAGCAGCCCGATCTCAACTGGCGCAACCCGGAGGTCAAGGCGGCGATGTGGGACGCCGTGCGCTTCTGGCTCGACCTGGGCGTGGACGGCTACCGGCTGGACGCGATCGGTACGATCTTCGAGGACCCCGCTATGCCCGACCAGACGACGGGCATGACCTTGCTCGATCTCTATCGCCAGGGGATGGTCGCCCAATCGCCGAGTGAGGCGGAAGCGGTGGAAAGTGTGTGGAAGGAGATGTTCAAACATCAGGTGGATCGCTTCGACGAGATGCACCCGCTGATGAAAGAACTCCGCGCCGTGGTGGACGAGTACGTTGACCGGATGCTGGTCGGTGAGGATGACAACATCGCCTACTACGGCAACGGTGACGACGAACTGCACATGGTTTTCAACTTCCCCCTGGTGCGCACCGACCGCCTGACGCCCGCCCACATTCGCCAGAATCAGGCCGAGCGGCTGTCGGCGTTGCCGCCGGGCGCGTGGCCGTGCAACACACTCGGAAATCACGATTCCCCGCGCGTGTGGAGCCGTTTCGGCGACGGCGTCCACGACCGCGAACTGGCGCAGCTCTCGCTCGCGTTGATGCTCACGCTGCGCGGCACGCCGTTCCTCTACAATGGCGAGGAAATCGGCATGACCAACACGCCGTTCGACGATGTGGCGCTGCTGCGCGATACGCTGGCCTTGCGCCAATACGATATGGCGGTACGCCTGGGCGGGATGCCTCCACAAGAAGCCGCCGCGTTGGTTTGCCGGGAGACGCGGGACGTCTGCCGCACGCCGGTTCAGTGGGCCAACGCGCCCAACGCCGGCTTCTGCCCGGCGGATGTGACGCCGTGGTTGCCGGTGAACCCGAATTACGCGGCGGGCGTGAACGTCGCCGATCAAGCGGACGATCCGCGCTCGATGCTGGCCTTCTACAAGCGGATGCTCGCGCTCCGTAAGCAGGCGCCAGCTCTCATCGCGGGCGACTATACGCCGCTGCTCGAAGATCACGCGGACTGCCTGTGCTTCCTGCGCCATACCGAAGCGCAGACGTGTCTGGTGGTCCTCAACTACTCGGAGACCGCGCACACGCTGGCCTTCGACCTGGACAACGCGCCGTCGCGCCTGCTTTTCTCGTCCGCAGACCGTCCAGACGCAGGCGACCTATCGGCATTGACGATTGCGCCCTTCGAGATTTACATCGCTGAACTATAAAATCGCGCAGAACGCTCCCGTTCCCGTCTCGGAAACGGGCTATGGCGGCCCGGTCGCGCGCTTTTGCGCCCCCGGGACGGGGGCGCGGAGCGAGGCTGGATATTTTGGGAGGACTGGAAAATGGAAAACATCACTTTTTTAGACAACTTTACCGGCGCGCTCGCCGACGACTGGCAATGGCTGCGTGAGGAACCGTCGGCGTGGCGCGTGGCGGTGGGCGCGTTGCACTTGCGCGCGCTGCCCGGCACGCTCTGGGGCGCGAACAACACCGCGCGCAATTTCGCGCTGCGCCCGGCGCAAGCCTTGCGCGAGGGGCTGGCCGCCGAAGTCACCGTGACCAATCAACCCGTCATCCACGCCGAACAGGCCGGGATGATCTGGTACTGCGACGACGACAACTACGTCAAATTCATCAAGGAATCGCTGGACGGCGCGGTGTGGATCATCATGGCCCGCGAGGAAGAAGGCCAGTCGGCGCTCGTTAACCGCATCCCCGCGCCCGCCGAGACGGTGCGTTTGCGCCTGGCGTTGGTCAACGGGCACGTGACGGGACAAGTCCGCGTCGCCGACGGCGAGTGGCAAACCGTCGGCGCGTGCGCCCCGGTTGAGAAAGGCGACGTCCACATCGGCCTCTTCACCCACGGCGGCCCGGCGGACGAAGAACACTGGGCGCAATTCACCGCATTTCGTGTGTTTGGCTAAAACGGCGGTTGCGCTTCACCCGTGAAATGTAATTCTTGCGGCGTCACTTTGCGCGAGAGATTGTAAAAAACGTGATAGGCGCCGATTTTTGTCTCCTGGAAGGTCACGCCTAGCGCGACGAACTGCTCGCGCAATGCCGCGTTCAGGACAGCATGGGCCGTGTTGACGTAGACGACGGTCGGACTGTTGGCGACCAGCGCGCTATACTGCGGATAGCGGTCGTCTTTCGCGTTGTAACTTAAGTCCTCTTTATAAGGAAGCTGGGGCGCCAGGATGACCGTCTCCCCGGACAGGAAAGCAATGGGATACGCGACCCAGTAATGGCTGTAGCCGCGTGTCCCATTGTGTGTTTTGAGGAAGTCAATTAACGCGGCGTCGTAGTGGTGATCGGGTTGCGCGGCGGCGAAGAGGTTGGCCGTGAGGCCGGGCGGGTAGGTCGAGGCAGCCTGCGCGACGCCGAACAGGTTGAAGCAGAGCAACGCGCCTGCCACGGCCCACATCCAGCGGCCAACGTGTTTGGACAGCGCCCGCAGCGCGTCGGCGACGAAGATCGCCAGCGGCAGATACAGCGGCAGAAAATACCGTCCGGTGGGATCGTCGCCGAAGGGCGTGAACACGAAACCCAGGAACAGCGTCAGCCAGATCCCCCACAACACCCATCGCTCCCCGCGCCAGGGCGGTGACGTGGCGCGGCGCAGCGCGTGTCCGAGCGCCGCCAGGTACACGATCAACACGGGGAACGCGAGCCACAGCGGCGGCCCACCCAGGCTCCACGGGTAGCGCATCCCGAAAACTGCCGGCAGTCCGAGCGTCAAGAAGGTGAAGAGGCGTATCGCACTGTTGCTGAGTGGGGTGTGAGCCGCCGTCGTGCCCTGGACGAGTTGGGTAACGAGGCTGCCGGTCGCGCTATCGAGGCGTCCCCACCACCACGGCGCGCTGCCGAGGACGAAGCCGACTCCCGCCAGGCCGTAGCCGCGCCAGGGCCGCAGCCTGTTTTGCCACACCCACCATACAACAATGGGAACGACGTATACCATCGTCAGCCCCAGAATCCAGAAGCCCAAACCGGCGACCAGCCCCCACATCAGCCAGCGCCCATAGCGGCGCGCATCCTCATCGCCCAGACGATGACCGAGCCAGAGCAGGAGGTTGCCGATCAGCAGCGCTTCCCCGTAGCCGCCGAGTGAGACCGTGGTGTACAGCGTCAGCGCCACCGGCGCGAGGGCCAGCAGGAGGACGGTCAACAGTGCCACATCCCAGTCGCGGCGCAGGCGCAGCGTCACGCCATAACTGGTTGCCAGGAAACCGGCGAATAGCCCGATTTGCACCCACCGCATCACCAGCGCCGCTTCGCCGAACAGCGCGAAGGCCGCCGCGACGAGATAGGCATCAAGGCTGCCCATGTACTGCTGTCCGTAGAAGAAGCGCGGGCGCGCGCCGCGCAGAATGTGCCGCGCCATCAAGGCCACGACGGCCTCGTCGCCATCGAAGGGGACAACGTCTGCGGCGAGCAGCACCGCGCGCACGAGCAGCGCCGCGCCGATGATGGCGAGCAGAGGCCAGACGCGCTTCATTGGCGGCCTGGTTGGGCGGCTCTGTGTTTCAGTTGTGCTGGTGGACATAGCGGTAAGTTTAAGCGCGAATCCCAAAATGACAAAAGACTTGATGTGGGGCCGGAGGCTGGTCTAATCGCCAAGATTTGCATTGTGGGTTATACTTACAGCGATCGGAGGACGCGCTGGTTTGACGACCAGACAAACGACGATATGAATATCTTGGAGGAAAACGCTGTGCCAACCTATAAACCATATACCAAACATCAACTGGACTTCGCGTTGCGCGAGATTGCGCGCGCGATTTACACGCCTGTCGCGCCGCTGGACATCCGCGCGTGGTGGTCGAAGGAGCCGTTGCCCTTCACCGAACGGATGAGCGGCAAGGACCTCGCGGCGCTGCGCGTCGGCGACAAGTGGGGCGATCTTTTCGATTGCGCGTGGTTCCACTTCACGGGTGTCGTGCCCGCCGAGGCCGCCGGGCAGCACGTCGTCCTGCTGCTCGACGTGAACGGCGAGATGTGCGTCTTCGATGCGAACGGCGTCCCCGCGCGCGGCCTCACGAGTATGTCATCGGGCTACGACTTCAGCCTCGGCGAGCCGGGCAAGCGCGTGCTGCAACTCTTCGCGTGCGCCGAGGGCGGCGAGCGCGTGGACGTGTGGGCCGACGCTGGCTGCAACGACCTCTTCGGCAATTTGCAGAACAACGGGACGGTCCGCGAGGCTGCGATTGCCGTCTGTAACGACGAAGTGCGGGCGCTCTATTATGACTTCGAGGTGTTGCTGGATTTCCTCCACGTCCTGCCGGAAAACACGCCGCGCTACCAGCAAATCCTCACCGGGCTGAACGATATCGTCCCCCTGCTGTATCGCGGCGTCGCGGCGGCGGCGACGGACGCGCGCGCTGTGCTCGCGCCGCTGCTGGCGAAGCGCGGCGGCGACCCGTCGCTGCGCATCAGCGCCGTGGGGCACGCGCACATGGACTTGGGCTGGCTGTGGCCGATCCGCGAGACCGTCCGCAAGGGTGCGCGTACCTTCTCCACGGCGCTTGAGCTGGCGGACCGTTATCCCGACTACGTCTTCGGCGCGAGTCAACCGCAGTATTTCCTGTGGATGAAGCAGCATTATCCCGAACTGTACGCCAAAATCGCGCAGAAAGTCCGCGAGGGCCGCCTGGAACCGCAGGGCGCGATGTGGGTGGAGGCCGATACCAACGTCTCCGGCGGCGAGGCGCTCGTGCGCCAACTACTCCAGGGCAAGCGGTTCTTCCAGCAAGAGTTCGGCGTGGAACTGCGTTATCTGTGGTTGCCAGACGTGTTCGGCTACAGCGCCGCGCTGCCGCAGTTGCTCAAGCTGGCGGACGTGGACTACTTCTCGACGCAGAAGCTCTCGTGGAGCCTCATCAACGCCTTCCCGCACCAATCCTTCCACTGGCAGGGCCTCGATGGGACGGCGGTGCTGACCCACATGCTGCCCGAAGAGACCTACAACAGCCCCGCCGCGCCGCGTTCAGTGCGCCGCATCGAGCAGAACTACCGCGATTCCGGCGTGTCGAGCCGCGCGCTGATGGTCTACGGCATCGGCGATGGCGGTGGCGGCCCCGGCGAGGAGCACCTGGAACGGCTGCTGCGCCTGGAAAACCTGGAAGGGCTGAGTCCGGTAGCGCAAGAGTCTGTGGCGGATTTCCTCGAAAAGTGGCAGACGGAAGCTGACCGCTTCCCCACCTGGGTCGGCGAGCTGTACCTGGAACGGCACGAGGGCACGCTGACCACCGAAGCACGCAACAAGTGGTACAACCGCAAGATGGAACTGGCGCTGTGCGAGCTGGAATGGGCGGCGGCGCTGGCGCGGGTCGAAACCGGCGCGCCGTATCCCGCCGACTTCCTCACCGACACTTGGCGCGAAGTGCTGCTCTACCAGTTCCACGACATCCTCCCCGGATCCTCGATCAAGCGCGTCTATGACGAAAGCCTGGCGCGTTACGAGGTCATGTTCCAGGAGACGAACGCCCGGATTGAGGCGTATTACCGCCAGGTTGCCGCACAGGTCAACACGGCGCAAATGACCAAACCGGTCGCCGTCTTCAACCCGCTCTCGTGGGAACGCGAGGAGTGGGTGCAAGTGGACGGCCACTGGCTGCGCGTCGCCGTCCCGCCGATGGGCTACACGGTGATAGACGCCGCGAGACCCTTCGCTCCGCTCAGGGTGACGGAAACCGTCATTTCGAGCGCAGCGATGAATCTCTCCGCGACGCCCGCGCTCCTTGAAAACGACCTGCTGCGCGTCACCTTCGCCGCCGACGGCAGCATTGCCTCGGTCTTCGACAAGCGCGCGGACCGCGAGGTCATCCCGCACGGGCAGACGGCGAACCGGCTGGCGGTCTACGCGGACTTCGGCGACGCCTGGGACTTCCCGATGGACTACGCCGACCAGACGCCGCATTATATGGAACTGGTTTCCGCTACCGCCCGCGTGGATGGGCCGCGCGCCGTGCTCACGCAGGTTTACCGCTTCGGCTACTCCGAGATGACGCAGGAGATTGCGCTGACGGCCGGCAGCCCCCGGCTGGACTTCGTCTGCCATCTGCGCTGGCGCGAGCCGCGCGCGATGCTGCGCACGAGCTTCCCCGTCGCCGTTCACGCCACCGAAGCGACTTACGAGATCCAATTCGGCCACCTCCGCCGCCCGGCGCACCGCAACACCACCTGGGATTTGGCGAAGGACGAGGTCGCCGCGCACAAGTGGGCCGACCTGTCGCAGGGCGATTACGGCGTCGCGCTGCTCAACGATGCCAAGTACGGGCACAAGATTAAGGGGAATGTGATTGATCTCAACCTGCTGCGGAGTGTGCCTTATCCCGGTTCGTCGTTATTGCATCCTACAGACGTTGCGCCGGGCGAGCCAAATCACGGCTTCACCGACCAGTGCGACCACGTCTTCACCTACGCGCTCTACCCGCACGCGGGCGACGCCGTCGCGGGTGGTGTGATCCGCGCCGGGTACGCGCTCAACGTCCCGCTGCGCGTCGTCCCGCTGGAAGCGGCCACGGGCGGCGTGGCAGACCGCGCTGGCGCGCCGCAATCCACCTTTGTACAAATTGACGCGCCGAACGTCATCGTCGAAGCCGTCAAGAAGGCAGAGGACACCGCCGACATCATCGTCCGTCTCTACGAATCCGAACATCGCGCTGCCAAAGCGACGCTGTGGTTCGGCTTCCCCGTGGCGGCAGTGCGAGAAGTCAACCTGCTCGAACGCCCAATCCAGCTGTTGCCCGTGGATGACGACACCGTCACCGTCGAATTCGGCCCGTTCGAGGTCAAGACCCTGGCGGTCACACCGATGAGTAGGAGATAGCCATCAGCCGTCAGCGATCAGCTTTCAGCGTATACCAGAGGCGTCTCTGGCTGAAAGCTGACTGCTGATCGCTGAAAGCTAAGAAATGACCGTCACCGCTATCGTTCTGGTGCTGATTTCGGCGTTTACCCACGTGGGGTGGAACGTGCTCGGCAAGCGCAACCATCCCACGGCGGCGTTTTTGCTGATGGCGACCTTGCTTGGCAGTTTGTGCCTGTCGCCGTCGCTGCTCTTTTTCGGGCGGGCGCTGGCGGTGTTTCCGGCGGCGGTGTGGCGCTGGTTGGCCGTTGCGGGATTCTTTCAGGCGCTCTACTATGTGGCGTTGGCGAGCGCGTATCGCACGGGCGATATGTCGGTGGTCTACCCGTTGGCGCGCTCGATCCCGGTGGCGCTCGTAGCGTGCATCAGCGTGCTGCTTGGACGCCGCGCGCATCTGAGCGTGTTGGCTATCGCGGGGATTGGGCTGATCATCGCGGGTGGGTTCGTGCTGCCGCTGCGCCGCTTTTCCGTGCAGTGGAGCGATTACCGGCAGTGGGCGACGGCGTTCGCGCTCCTTGCGGCGGTGGGGACGGCGGGCTACTCGCTGGTGGACGATCACGCGCTGCGGCTGCTGCGGGCCGTCCCCGGTTTGCCCGTCAGTCCCGTGGCGGTGACGTTGCTGTATGCGTTCTTCGAGGGCGTGAGTTCGGCGCTGTGGCTGGCGGGGTGGATCGCGTGGCGCAGCGCGCGGCGCGCTGAGGCGCGCGAGGTGGCGCGGTTCTACCTGGGCCGCGCGTGGCTGGCGGGGTTCTTCATCTATCTGGGATACACACTCGTCCTGGTGGCGATGGGCTTCACCGCGAACGTCAGTTACGTTGTCGCCTTCCGCCAGATCAGCATCCCATTAGGCGCACTCGTCGGTGTCTTCGTTCTCAAGGAGCCGCGCTACCGACCCAAATTCGCCGGCGTGCTCATCATGTTCGCCGGATTGGTGCTTGTGGGAGTGGGTTAAGAGTTGAAGGTTGAAAGTTAGGGATTTAGGTTCTAGGGCATCGTTCAGCAGGTCCTTCAACCTGCAACTTTCAACCTGTAACTTGTAACTGATTTCAGTGGAGGTGTGATATGCGCGTTGTGGTGATTGGTGGCACGGGCCACGTGGGAACGTATCTGGTGCCGCGTTTGGTGGAGGCGGGGCATGCGGTGGTGGTTGTCAGTCGCGGAGGACGCGAGCCGTACAGCCCGCACGGAGCGTGGCAGGCGGTGCAGCGGGTGACGCTGGATCGCGCGGCGGAGGAGCAGGCGGGGACGTTCGGGCAGAAGATTCGCGCGCTGGAGCCGGACGCCGTTATCGATATGATCTGCTTCACGCTGGAAAGCGCGCAGCATCTCGTCGAGGCGTTGCGCGGGCAGGTGCAGCACTTCCTGCATTGCAGCACGGTCTGGGTGCACGGCTACACCACGACCGTCCCTGTGACCGAGGATGCGCCGCGCCGCCCAATCGGGGATTACGGGATCAAGAAGGCGGCAATCGAAGCCTACCTGCATACCGAAGCGCGCAGCAACGGCTTCCCGGAGACGTGCATCCTGCCGGGGCACATCGTCGGGCCGGGGTGGGTACCGCTGAACCCGCAGGGCAACTTCAACCCGGAAGTGTACGCGAAGCTCGCGCGCGGCGAGGAGGTGACGCTGCCGAATCAGGGCCAGGAACTGCTCCACCACGTTCACGCCGACGACGTGGCGCAGCTCTTTATGAAGGCGCTGGCGAACTGGAACGCTGCCGTCGGCGAGAGCTTCCACGCCGTCTCGCCCGCCGCGTTGACCCTGCGCGGGTACGCGGAGGCCGTCGCCGCGTGGTTTGGGCAGCCGGCCAACCTCAAGTTCCTGCCGTTCGCGGAATGGGAGAAGACCGTCTCTGAGAAAGACGCCGACGCGACGTGGGGCCACCTGGAACACAACCCCAACTGCTACAGCCTCGTCAAGCCGCGCCGCTGGCTCGATTACCAGCCGCGTTACAGCTCGTTGCAGGCGATTTACGAAGCGGTCCAGCGTCTCATCGCAGACGGTGTTGTGCGCGTTTGAACGTTGGAACGTTTCAACGTTCAAACGATGAGTGTGAAAGGATATGTCATGTCAAGTATAACGATTTTTCAAATTAACGTTTCTCAAGGCGGCGTGCCGAAATTGCCGGTGCGCAGCGCCGAAGTGACGGAGTTGGGCCTGGTGGGGGACGCGCATAACAACACCAAAGTCCACGGCGGGCCGCTGCGGGCGCTGTGCCTGTACTCGCTGGAGCGCATCCTGGCGCTGCAAGCGGAAGGGCATCCGATTTTCCCCGGTTCGACGGGCGAGAATCTCACGTTTGCGGGGCTGGACTGGGACGCCATTGTGCCCGGCGCGCGCTTGCGGCTGGGCGACACGGTCGAGATCGAGGTCACGAAGTACACCGAGCCGTGTCCCAAGATCACGGAGTCGTTCGCGGGTAGCGACATCAGCCGGATGGCGCAGGACAAACATCCCGGCTGGTCGCGCGTGTACGTTCGCGTGCTCACGCCGGGCAGTATTTGCGTCGGCGACAAGGTGGCGCTGCTGACTGTCGAGTAATCTTTTCACCACGAATCTACACGAATTTTCACGCATAAAGAAAAATTAGTGGAGATTCGTGAAGATTCGTAGTTTCTCTCTGGGGGGATTATGCAACCTCGCTCTTCGAACAGTTTATGGCTGTGGCCCGGCGAACCGCCGTGCTCGTCGCCGGAGGATGATGCTCAGCGCCCGTGGCTGGAACGGTATCCAGCGGACACGCCGGACGTGCGCGGCGCGGTGCTCGTCTGTCCCGGCGGCGGGTACAACCACCGCGCGGCGCACGAGGCGGAGCCAATTGCCCGGCGCTTTAACGCCTGCGGCTTTCACGCGTTCGTCGTGCAGTATCGCGTGTCGCCGCACCGCCACCCGGCGCCGCTGCTGGATGCCTCGCGGGCGCTGCGGCTCATCCGCGCCCACACGGACGAGTGGCGCGTGGACCCGGCGCGCATCGCCGTGTGCGGCTTCTCGGCGGGTGGACACCTCGCCGCCAGCCTGGGCGTCCACTATGGGATGGACGTGCTCAACACCGGCGACGACCTCGACGCCATCAGCGCGCGTCCCGATGCGTTGATTTTGTGCTACCCGGTCATCACGTCTGGCGAATTCGCGCATCGCGGCTGCTTCGAGACGCTGTTGGGGCCAGACGCGACGCCGGAGCTACTGCGGTTGATGTCGCTTGAACGCCAGGTCACGCCGGAGACGCCGCCGACTTTCCTCTGGCATACCGCCGAAGATGGCGGCGTCCCCGTGGAGAACAGCCTGCTCTTTGCGGCGGCGCTGCACAAGCACAACGTCCCCTTCGAGCTGCACATCTATCCCTACGGGCGGCACGGGCTGGGATTGGCCTCGGAGGATGCGCATGTGGCGACGTGGGCGGCGTTGTGTTGCGCATGGCTGCGGGGGACGTTTGGACAGAGATTCGTGTAGATTAACGGTTTATTTTCGGAGGGGAAAATACTGATGTTTTACAAGCACAACCGCGATGCATATATCCAGGCGCTCCCAGGCATCCAGCGGAAAACGTTGGTGTATGGGGACAAGACGTTGACCGCCGAATTTCGCCTGGCAAAGAGCAGCGAACTGCCGTTGCACAGCCACCCGCAAGAACAAACGGGATACTTGATCTCTGGCCGGATGCGGTTTTTCATCGGCGATGCCGTCTATGACGTCGAACCGGGCGACAGTTGGTGCGTGCCCGGCAACGTCGAGCACCGGGCCGAAATCCTCGAAGATGCGGTGGCGGTGGAAGTGTTCTCGCCGCTGCGCGAGGATTATCTGCCTTAAGCGTTCGTAATAGTATAACTCCCCGAAAGCTGTGGCCGGTCTCCGACGACGCCACCGCAGCGTCAGGCGTAGGCGGGCACGGTCAGAGACCGGCCCGAGCATGTGAGTTGTGCGAAGGTCGTGGTTATAGACGCTAAAAGCCTTTTTTTGTAGGGCGAATTGCCAATTCGCCCTACAATCCCAATGCCGCCAGGTAGCCCCGATTGACCCGGCACGCGGAAAATGGGATGTGGTCGAGGTAGTCACGCAAGGCTTGCTCCACGACCTGGCGGGGCGGGCGTTGCTCGCGGATCTCTTTGAACGTCGCGCGCGGATGTTCGGCGAACGCGACGATGGCATCCCATTCCGGCGTCCTTTCGATGGAGACGACGCAGCGATCTGTGTCGAGCCGCTTGTACGTCCAGAAGCACCAGCCGACATCGTGTGCCTCCAACAATGCCCGGAACGCGGCAATCCACTCGTAGGTATTCTCACCCGATTCGCCCATCCACAAGGGGACGTTGTACCGCTCGCTGAATTCGAGATAGGGGTCAATCAGCGTGGGGGTGACCGGGTCCCAGTAGCGGTGGAACGTGTAGGCCAGCTTGTCGTCGAACGGCGGGTCGAACACGCTGAAGTCGGTGTTCCAGCGCGCGCCGCCGAGGAAGATAATGTGATTGGGATCGTGCGCGCGGATCGCTGCGACGATGCGCTTGTACAACGGCTCCAACAGGGGATTCAGGGTCTCGCGGTCGAAGTAAGAAGCGATTGGCTCGTTGAGCAGGTCGTAGCCGATAACGGTCGGCTCATCGGCGTACCGTTCGGCCAGCGACGCCCACAGCGCGACCGTCAACGCCTGGCTCTCTGCGTCCTCGTAGAGGAAGGGGTAGCCCCAACTGTCGTCGATGTTATCGCCGGTTTGGCCGCCGGGCGCGCCGTGCATATCGAGGATGACGTACAACCCTTCCGCTTTGCACCATGCCACGAGGCGATCCAGGCAGTCGTAGCCCACGCCGGCTAACCGGCGGGGTTCGTCTTCGGTCACAAACAAGCGCCAGTTGAAGGAGGCGCGCACGTGGTTGAAGCCGGCCTGCTTGAGGAAGCGGACGTCTTCGTGGGTGATGAACCGCTCGTACCACGTCCGCCAAAACGCGCGCGCCGCTTCCTCGCCGATGAGTTGGCAGAGCACTTCGTTGATCAACCGTGGCGAGTTGGCTCGCCGGAAGCCCCACATGTAGCCTTCGGGCAGCAGCCAGTTGCCGATGCCGATCCCTTTCAGCAACAGCGGTTGCCCGTCGGGACCGATGATGCGTTTGCCTTCGATACTCACGAACGCAGAACTGTTGTATCGTATCGTCATATTTCCCTCCACTTCCAGCTTCATAGATTAGCCCTGTTCCTGAATAAGCCTCGGTAATGTAAGCGCAAACTGTTTCTGGTACAAATCTCGGTAGAACGGGCACGTCTCCAACAAGTCCCCGTGCGTTCCCGTTGCCAGGATACTCCCATCCTTCAAAACAACAATCTTGTCCGCGTTCTCAATTGTTGAGAGCCGGTGGGCGATGATGAGCGTGGCGCGATCGCGCATGAGCGTGGTTAGCGCGTCCTGAATCTGGCGCTCGGCGTGAGCATCCAGCGCCGAGGTGGCCTCGTCGAGGATGAGGATGCGCGGGTCCTTGAGGAACGCGCGGGCGATGGCGATGCGCTGGCGCTGTCCACCGGAAAGCCGCGCGCCGCGCTCGCCGATTTCCGTGTCGTAACCGTGATCCTGCTCACGGATGAAGCCGTCGGCGTTCGCCAGGCGCGCGGCGCGCTCAATCGCCTCGGCAGACGCCTCAGGTTGTCCGCAGGCGATGTTATCACGGATGCTCATGCCGAAAAGATAGGTCTCCTGCGGCACGATAGCGATCTGTTGGCGCAGGAATTGCAGATCGAGCGTCCTGATGTCCACTCCATCGAGCAGAATGGTTCCGGCATCCGGGTCGTAGAAGCGTGGCAGCAGTTTGGCGAGCGTAGACTTGCCCGCGCCACTTGGCCCAACCAGGGCGACGGTTTCGCCCGGCGCGACGCTGAACGAGATATTTTCCAGGATCGGCTTTTCCCCATCGTAGGAGAAGGTCACGTCGCGGAACTCGATGCGCCCGCGCACGGCGTCGAGGCTGCCGGTCGGGCGGTTTTCGACTTCGGCGGGCGTTTCGAGGATCGCCGCGATGCGCTGGTAGGCGGCGACCGCTCTGTTGATCTCGATGTAGATGCCCGACAAGGCGGCGACCGGCCCGGCGACCATCTCCGCGTAGAGGATGAAAGCGATCAGGTTGGCGGGGGTGAGGTAGCCGCCCGCGACTCGCAGCGCCCCCATCCCGATGACGACGAGCAGGAACAGCGCATTGAGCAGTCCGATGAACAGCCCGGCGGCGGTCGTCACCTTGATGTTGGCGATGGATTGATCGAGGATGCGGTCGTTCTCATCGCGGAAGAGGCCGCGCGCGTAGTTCTCCAGCACAAACGCCTGGATGACGCTTATGCCGGAGACGCTCTGGTTGAGGATGTTCATCAGATAGCCGAGGCGCTCCTGCGTGCTTTTGGCGATGGCTTTGACTTTGGCTCCCATCTTTTGCGAGATGATCAGGATGATTGGTATCGTTGCGCAGACGATAAGCGTGAGCACGGCATCAATACTGAACAGCAAGACGACCACGGCTATCAGTGAGAGTGCCTGTTGCAGAATGTAGGTCAGTCCAGACGACAGCCCTTGTTGAAGCAGCGCCATATCGTTGGTCATGCTGGACGTGATGTCGCCGGAGTTCTGGTTGTCGTAGTAATCGAGCGAGAGGTGCAGCAACCGTTCGTAGATGTTGGCGCGCAGATCGCGGATCATCTTCTGCCCGATGTGGCCCAGCGCGCGGTTCTTGACGAAGTTGGCGAGTTCGCCCACCACAGAAACCGCCGCCAGCCCACCGATGGCGATAAGCAGCGCGTTCATGTGCTGTGTCTGGAAAAGTACGTCGAAGACATTGCGCACCATCCACGGGAACGCCAGCCCCGCCGCCGTCCCCACGAGCATTGCAATCTGCCCGACGACAAAAAGCGCCTTGTACAGAGCAAGATAGTTCAACATTCCCCGCAACGTTCGTTTCATTTTTTCCTCCGAGGATGGTCAGGTGGCCATCAGGTGTCAGTTTTCAGTCGGATGGTGTCAGGCGAGTCATGGGAACCGCCGATACCCTCGAATAGCAGGCGGATGGTTGCTTCCACCGCGGTGATTACGGCCTGGTCAACGACGGCGTCTGCGGCGATCAGGCGGAAGAACGCGCCCAGGTAGACGCCCACCAGCGCCCCGGTAACGGCAACAGGATCGAGATCAGCGCGGATTTCACCTTGCGCTTGCGCTTGCTGCACCAGCGGCTTGAGGAGTGCGTCCAGGTGCGCGCTTGGTGAACTGGCCTGCGTGGGGTGGAGCATCGCGTCGAGCAAGATGTAGCGCGTCACGTGAAGAAAGGCGAGACTGTCTGTCAGCAATGCGCGCATCAGAGCGTAGATGCGCGCGACGGCGCTGGCGTCGCCTGCTGCTATCCCACGCCTTTGCAAATCGCGCAGTTCCTCGGTGGCGATGGCGTTGAGCAGGCTTTCTTTCGTGGGGAAGTAGTTGAAAAACGTGCCTCGCGAAACGTCGGCGGCTTCTGCGATTGCATCAATGGTGGTCGCTTCTACGCCCTGGGTCTCGAATAGCTCTAGCGCCGTCTCCAGGATGCGCCGTTGGTTCTCTCGTTTTTTCCGTTCGCGTAGGGATACATTTTCGCTCATATTTTCCTCTTATCTTGTACTATAGTATAATTTTATATCGAAGCACAAAAATGTCAAGCGCGATTCCACTGGACAAAAGCCGTAAAACCGATATTATCAGTACTGGGTTGAGGGTTGTGGGGTATGAGAAGCGTCATATCCCCATTTCTCATTTCTAATTCATACTGAGGTGATAATCGAATGAAAATTGTTGTGACAGGTGGGGCAGGCTTTATCGGTTCGCACGTCGTGGATGCCTACGTTGCGGAGGGGCACGAAGTGATTATCATTGATAGTCTGTGGGAAGAGGGTGGAGGACGAATGAAGAACGTCAACCCGCAGGCGCGTTTCTATCAACTCGATATTCGCAGCGACGAGGCCGCAGAGCTGATTCGCCGTGAGAAGCCGGATGTGCTCAATCACCATGCCGCGCAACACTCGGTGAAGATTTCCACCGACAAGCCCAAACTGGATGCCGACGTCAACGTGGTTGGCTTGATCAACCTGCTCAATGCGTGTGTAGCGGCGGGGACGCGCAAGGTCATCTTCGCGGGCAGCGGCGCCAGCTATGGGACGGTGGAGCATCTGCCGATCAACGAAATGACTCCACAGCGACCAGAGTCGCCCTATGGCATCACCAAAATGGTCACGGAGCATTACCTGCGCTATTACCAGCAGGCGAAGGGTTTGGGCTACACAATTTTCCGCTATGGCAATGTCTACGGGCCGCGCCAGGATCCCAACGGCGAGGCCGGGGTGATTGCGATTTTTGCCAGCCGCATCCTCAATGGCCTGGACGTGCGCATTGATTGGGATGGCGAACAGCAGAAGGACTACGTCTACGTGGGCGATGTGGCGGCGGCGAACGTGTGCGCCTTGTCGGCGGGCGATGATGACGTCTTTTGCATCGCCAGCGAGCGCGGTACATCGGTGAATGAACTCTACCGGCAACTGTGCGACATCGTCGGGCGCGACGTGAATGTCGTCCGCGCCCCCCGGCGTCCCGGTGACATCTATATGTCTTACTTCGATTGTAGCAAGGCTAGAAATCTGCTGGGGTGGCAGCCGCGGCAAAGATTGCGCGAAGGCTTGTTGAACGTTGTGAATGCTTTGAGGGAATGACGCGATGAAAAAGTGGGGCGTGTTGCTGTTGCTGCTGTCAGTGTTGACGGCCTGCCGGTCCGCGGTGGTGAACACCGCGCTGCCGGAGACGCCTGCGACGTCGGATGTATCTTCTGTGGCGATCCCCCTCGTGATGGATGGCGTGGCGCCTACGTCCACACCGCCTGTTGAGACCGTCGAGCCGACCCCACTACCGCCCCCTACCGCAACGCCACAACCGACGCTCGCACCGCCTGCTGTCCCACTCGACCGCCTCGCGCAGGGACAGCGTCTGGGGCGCGGCGTGAACCTCGGCAACGCGCTCGAAGCGCCCAAAGAAGGTGAATGGGGAATGGTGCTGCAAAAAGAGTACTTCCGCCTCATCGCCGAAGCGGGCTTCGATACCATCCGCGTGCCGATCCGCTGGTCGGCGCACGCCCTGGCGGAGCCACCCTATACCGTGGACGAGGATTTCTTCCAGCGCATAGATTGGGTCATCGAGAATGGGCTGGCGAATGGGCTGAATGTCGTCATCAACATGCACCACTACGAAGAGATTTTCGAGAGTCCGAGCGCGCACACAGAACGTTTCATCGCTATCTGGCAACAAATTGCGACGCGCTACAAAGACAAGCCGGATAACGTGTACTTCGAGCCACTCAACGAGCCGCACGGCAACCTCACGCAGGATAAATGGATGAAGATCCTCGACGAGACAATCCTGGCGATCCGTCGCATTGACAACCGGCACACGCTCATCGTCACCGGCGCGGAGTGGGGCGGCTACCGTGGACTGGCGAATCTGCGCCTGCCCGAAGGCGAGGAGAACTACGTCTGCACCTTCCACTTCTACGATCCGATGCTGTTTACGCATCAGGGCGCGACGTGGTCGGGCGCCGGCTACCAGACGCTCGGCGTGACGTGGCCCGGCCCTCCAGCGACGCCCGTTGCGATGGACCCGGAGGCGGAGAAGGTGAGTTGGGTGTTCACGTGGTTCAGGCAGTACAACACTTATCCCGCCGAGACCAATCCCGCCGGGCCGAAAGCGATCAGCGACGTGTTCGATCGCGCTGTGAGAGCAGCCGAGGCGCAGAAATGCGCGTTATGGCTGGGCGAATTCGGCGCGTTCGAAAAGGCGGATATGCAGTCGCGCGTCAACTGGACGACGTTCGTGCGCGAAGAGGCCGAAGCGCGTGGCATGGCCTGGGCCTACTGGGAGTTCGGTTCGGGGTTCGGCGTCTACGACCGCGCGGCCGGTCAATGGCGCGAAGCATTGCTTCGGGCGCTGATTCCTGGTGTGAGCCAGGATTAACGATATTTGAGAAATTGCAGTACTGAAGAGGAGAGTCTATGAAATCCGAGCACGATTTTTCAACTCACAAAGTTCTAACGCGCCGCGATTTCTTGCGGATTGCCGGCATTGCTGCGGGTGCAATGCTTACCGGGTGTGGACTGGAACCACCAACCGCGTGGCCGAAAGAAAACACAGCATCAACATCTGTGCCACAGGCTGCCCCTACAGTTGCCCCTGCGACGTCTGTCCCAGTGGTAGCGACGGGCGCGCGCAAAGCCCAGGTCGCCATCGCCCGCCAGAAAACCTACGATCCCCAGGCGTTGTACAACACTGTCCGCGATATGCTCGACAGCCTCGGCGGCTTGGGCGACATTGTCCGCCCCGGCGCGCGCGTGGCGATCAAAACCAATCTCACTGGCGGGACGTATTGGGAGGGCAAGACACATGGGCTTCCTGGCACCGAGACCTTCGTCACACACCCTGAGGTGGTCAGAGCGTTGGGCAAGCTCGTGCTCGACGCGGGTGCGAAGGAATTGTACATTGTGGAGGCGGTCTATGAATGGAAATCCTATACGGTGTGGGGATACGATGACGTGGCAAAGGAACTGGGCGCGAGGTTAATTGACTTGAATGCCACAGCCCCCTATCCCGATTTCGCCAAAACGCCTGTTCCCAACGGCGGCAAACTTTACAACGAGTTCACCTTCAATCACATCCTGGAAGAGATTGACACATTGATGTCCGTCTCTAAGATGAAGTGCCATTGGGTTGCGGGCGTCACGCATACGATGAAGAACTTGTTTGGTCTGGTGCCCCTCCAGTTCTACCGGGCCACTCCACAGGATACGTATCGTTCGGGCTTCCACGGGCCGAGTGACGAGACCGCCGGAGACCGCGTACCGCAGATCATCACCGATCTGAACCGCGCACGTCCGCTGCACTTCGGCCTGGTGGACGGCATCAAGACGACCGAATCGGGGGAAGGCCCGTGGATTGAAGGCGTGAGACCGCTCGAACCGGGCGTGCTGTTCGCCGGGAAGGACGTTGTGGCAACTGACGCGGTGGCAACGGCGGCGATGGGCTTTGACCCGACGGCGGCTGACAAGACTGTACCTTTCATCCGCGGACGCAACCACATTCAACTGGCGCACGATTTGGGTCTGGGCACGAATCGCCTGGAAGAAATTGAGGTGCTTGGGCCATCCATCAAAGACGTCACGACGAAGTTCCGGGCGGCGCTTGGGTAGCGGGAGATTGCCAACTTCTTCACGGTTCATGCCTGGTTGTGCTTGAGTGGTGACGCATCAGGCGAATTCCTCTTGACAAATCCTGTCTATCTATGTTATACTAGTCTTTGGAAGCGCTTCCAAAGCGAGTGGGTCGTGATTGGTTGCGTATCCACTTAACGGTGTTACAATTTCTGGCAGTTTTGTGATGATGCACCTGCCGTTCTTCTGGTCGCGGCGCTCACATTTCGATGAAAATTTGACCTCGAATCTTCACCGGCCTTGTACGGAATTCGTGTGAATGCGGGGTTTATCTTCTGAGGAGGCTTTGCATTTCAATGGGATTTTCCTATCTTGAGTATGAGTTGCGCGATGGTTACATTCACAACTGGCTGGTCGCCGGCCCCCAGGCGATTGCCGTCCCTGATCTTGACCGTTACACGGGTGGGGAGCCGGAACGCAAGCTCCAGATTGCACAGCATTTTTATACACTGGAAAACCTTATCCACCAAACTCCGGTTGATCGTGAATCCTTCACTATTGACGACGTCACATTGACCTGGCGTTACACCCGCTGCCTTGATGATCACTTTGTTGATAAATCCACGTTCCACCACACCTGGCATTACCTGCGCACCTGGGCTTACACCCAGCTCTATGTGTGGGAAGATCAGGAAGCCACGTTCATCATCACCACCAACGGCCCGGCAGATGTGTGGGTCAACGGTGAGCACGTCCATCGCCACGAACATTTCCACCATCAGCAACCGGTGAGTGTGCGTTTCACCGCCACATTGCGCGCGACAGACGATAAAGGCCAGGGCAATGAAATCCTGGTACGCTTCGAAGAAGTGGCCGCGCGTGAATGTCCTTATGTGATGGCGCTGCGGGTAGCCGACATTGATCTTGAAGACGTTGAAGTGAAGGTGCCCTCGGCGACAGAGCGCACGGTGCGCCACGTGATGTTGGAGCGCGTCTTTGAGCAGGCGTGTATCGAAGAAGTGGCGAATTACCGCGGCAAAGTGGTGAACCTTCATTGGGCCGACGATCTTGAGACGAACTTCAACTACGAGTATAATATCCAGGGGCCGGGAGAGCTGGCGCGCATCCACGTCAGCGGTGAGATTGAGGCCAAGCCCGGTGAAGTTGTTGATATCGGCCATGGCTATCGTATCTGGCAAGGTCCCTATCGGGCGGTGCTTCGCGCCGTCTCGCAGGAATCCGCTTTCTGGAATGTGCGCTATCAATGGGATATGCCTTTTTATATCCTGGACACGGCGTACTCAGAGACGCCCTATGGTACGATGGAGGAACGCAGCCACGAGGCGTTGACCTATGCGGCCACCCAGAAAAATGACCTCTACGCCGAGATTGCCAAGTTCGAGCTGGGGAAGTGGAAAGACGTTGACCAGAGCCTCATTCTCAAGACCATCGAGTCCATCAACGAGCGCGGCGATTGCAGTGATTTTTATCTGGTTGGGTTGCTTGGGGCCATGTACCGTTACATGGATCAGGATGAATTCCCGCACGATTTGAAAGCGCCGCTCAAGGATTGCGTGCTCAATTTCAAATACTGGCACGATGAACCCGGCGCCGATGCGATGTGTTACACGACGGAGAACCACAGCATTCTGTTCCACACCTGCGAAATTCTTGCCGGGCAGCTTTACCCCGATGAGGTCTTCTCCAACGCTGGGCAAACCGGTCAGTGGCACCGTGAGAAAGGGGAGCAGTTAGCCCTGGCGTGGCTCAAGACGCGCGGTGCGACCGGCTTCTGGGAGTGGGACTCCAATTGTTATTTCGAGGAAGACTTGCTGGCGCTTTCGCATCTTGCCAGCCTGGCCGAGACGGAACAGGTTGTTGAACTGGCCGCTGTCATCATGGACAAGATGCTGTTGACGATGGCGCTCAACAGCTACAAGGGCGTTTTTGGTTCGACGCACGGCCGCACCTATGCCCCACATATCAAGTCGGGACAACTGGAAGCGACGTCGGGCATCTGTCGCCTGATGTGGGGACAGGGCGTCTACAACCAGCACCTGCGTGGCCTGGTGGCGATGGCCTGCTCTGGATATGATTTCCCCCTGATGATTGCGGACATCGCAACGGACCAACGTGACGAGATGTGGAACCGCGAGCGCCACGTCATCAATGCCGCTGGCGACGAAATCAACAAGGTCACATACAGGACGCCGGATTATATGCTGGCTTCCGCCCAGGATTACCGGCCTGGCGAGAAAGGCTACCAGCAACACATCTGGCAGGCGACCTTTGGCCCCGACGCCGTCGTATTCGTCAATCACCCGCCGGTCATCAGTGAGGATGGCGCCCATCGTCCAAACTTTTGGGCGGGCAACTACATCTTGCCGCGCGTAGCGCAGTGGAAGGATACGCTGTTCGCACTGTACAATGTGCCAGAGGACGATTGGCTGGGATTTACCCACGCGCATTTCCCGGTCTATATGTTCGACGCCTATGAAGTTCACGACAATTGGGCCTTTGCCCGCAAAGGAGACGGCTATCTCGCGCTCTATGCATCGAATGGTCTGACTTTGATGAAACGCGGTCCGGCAGCCTATCGAGAATTGCGCTCTTATGGATGCGAGACGGTGTGGATTTGTCAGATGGGGCGCGCGGCCGTGGATGGCAGCTTCGAGCAGTTCCAGCAGAAAGTGCTCAGCGCCGCTGTGGACGTGCAGGGGTTGGCGGTCACTTATGCCACGCTGCGCGGCGAGACGCTCTCTTTTGGATGGGAAGGTGCGCTTCTCCGCGACGGGGTGGAACAAGCGATTACAGGCTTCAAACACTACGAGAATCCCTATTGTGTCGCCGACCTGCCGGCTACAGAGATGGACATCAACGTTGGCGGCTACGTTATGCGTTTGACATTCTAGTAGAGTGGGCTACAAACGTCTCACGATATATTAGTTTACGTTTTACATTTTAGCCTTGCTTGTCTACCGAAAAAGATCGTATATACTAGAGTTGTGACTTGTCACGAAAGGGCACAGTTATCCATCATGTCATATCTGTGGCAATCCGAACGGGCGACAATCCTTCAAACTATCCATTGGGTAGACTCTTTGCTATGCTTGTGGAATCGAAGCGCTTGTGCGCTGCCCCACGTGATTCAGATGTCCAGCAATTTGGAAAAGTGTAACGAACGCCGGTTTTAGCGCAAGCCGGTCGTTTGCGCCTGTTTGTGTTTTTTGTGAATCGGCATATAAACATTGGAACTCACATAAGGAGGTGAAAACTGGAGAGAATCGAGGAATTGTTTACCTTACCTGAAATGTTGACCCTGTTTATTACTATGTTTGCCTATCTTAAGGAGGAAGAGAAATGAAGAAAATTTCACGTCGGCAGTTCCTGCAGATTTCGGCCACCGCGACGGCTGGTGCTTTGCTCGCGGCCTGCGGCGGCACCAAAGCGCCAGTTGCCACAGAGGCCCCCAAGGCCGCTGCCCCGACCGCTACGCCCAAACCGGCTGAACCGACCGCGGTGCCTGTGGCAGAGCAAAAGTGGCCCCGCGACGTTAAGCGCGAGCGAACGTTGGTGTATGCCTTCGGTGCAGTCGAGCTGGCAGGTGTGGGCATCGGCAACATGTATGCCAACAACTGGCACCAGATGGCTGGTTCGGCGATGCTCGAGTTCCCGTTCTACTACTGCGCGCTCAACAACAAGACCTATCCCTGGATTGCGGAGAGCTACGAGTATAACAACGATTACACTGAGATGACCCTGTTCTTGCGCAAGGGCGTCAAGTGGGCGGATGGCGAGGACCTCAATGCCTCTGACGTTGTCTTCACGTACAGCAGCCTCATCGCGAAAGCCCCGGATCTTGAGAACTCCGGGTTCGTGAAGAAGTTCGTGTCCTCGGTCGAAGCCGTTGACGACTACACCGTCAAGTTCAAGCTCACGGAGCCGAATCCCCGCTGGCACTTCACCGGCTGCACCGCACGCTTTGACCGCGGTGTCATTCTCTTGCCGGAGCACATCTTCTCGACGGTGACGGGTGACTGGCGCGAGTTCGCTTTCTTCGATCTGGACAAGAAGTGGCCCGTCTACTCTGGCCCATACGCGGTCAGCCGTTTCGATGTCCAGGTGAAGCACATGGATCTGCGCTACGACTGGTGGGCCGCTGAAGTGGGTCTGGTGGATCACATGCCGTATGTCGAGCGCATCGTACAGTTCGGTTGGCCTGGTGAGGAAGTCGGTGGGCAGATGCTGATCAACAACGAAGTGGATGTGACGCTTGACCTGCGCCCCGCCACCATCGAGGCGATCCTGGCTCAGGCTGGCGATCATATCACGACCCACACCCATGGCGAGAAGCCCTACGGCTACATGGACTGGTGGCCGACCTCCCTGTTCTTCAACACCCTCGAAGCTCCGTACGACAACAAGGATGTGCGCTGGGCGTTCGCTTATGCGATTGACCATCAGCAGGTGATGGACGTAGGGTATGGCGGCGCGGGTGTCAAGACCAATATGCCCATGCCCGGCTACCCCGGCTTGAAGAAATACCTCGAAAACGCGACGCCTGAAGTCAAGGCGCTGGCCGATGCCATCTATGTGCGCGACCCCGCCAAGGTCGAGGAGTTGATGGGAAAAGCTGGCTTTACAAAGAACGCCAGTGGCTTCTTTGCCAAGGACGGCGAGGTCTTCAAGCCCGAAATCCTGACCGTTGACATCTATGGCGACATCGGCCCGGTGGTCGTCGAGCAACTGCGGCAGGCCGGTTTCGACGCTCAGCAGATCAACCCGCCCGATGCGTGGACGATCATGGGCGATGGGAATGCGAAGGCGTTCTTCCGTGGTCACGGCGGCAGCGTGCTGGACCCCTACGAAACCATGGCCTTCAACCTCAAGGCGAACTCCGTGCCTACCGGGACGAACGTGGTCAACGAGAGCTGGACCCGCTGGTGGGATCCGGAGTATGAAGAGTACATCAATGAGATGAGCCGCACATCTCCCGACGACGCCGCGAAGATGCAGGATCTGTACAACAAGGCCGCGTTGATCTGGTATACCGCCTTGCCGGAAGTTCCAATCTCCGAATGGTTCCATCGTCTGGCGATGAACAAGACCTATTGGACCGACTGGCCCAACAAGGACGACGCCTACAACACGGCGCCGTGGCACTATCCCTTCGTGCTCACTTTGAGCCGCCTCAAGCCAGTGAAATAGTATTGTGTAAGTGCGCGAGGGGGCTGTCTGAGGCCCCCTCGCGTCTTCCTTGAAATACTGCGGAGATCTGGAGGGGCAGGGCTGTCGTCTGATGCGAACGGGCGTCAAGGCGCTGTTCTCGCCAGGTTTTCATAGTTAGCTGATGCCGGTGGATGTGTTTTACAGGTTAATGAAGCTTGACAAAATTCTCCGGTCATGACGTAGCCATGGTTTCCATGCCGCGTCTCTTGTGAAGCGCGCTATGGAAAGCGCGACTACATCGGCTGTTCTGTCGCAGAATTAGCGTATCAATTGCCATTAACCTGTGGACGAGGTGTTATCCTAGTATACGATCGGAGGCATTTCATGCGCATACCACTCAGTTATATACTCAAAAGAATGGGCTTTCTTGTCGCGGTGCTCTTTACCGCTGCGACGATCAATTTCCTGATCCCCAAGCTGGCGCCACGCGACCCTGTGCAGGAGCTGATTAACCAGAAAATTGCGAGCGGCGGCCTGACCTCCGAGGGTGCTGCGGAGTTTCGGGACTCTCTCAGAAAGCTATACGGTCTCGACAGACCGCTGTGGCAGCAGTATCTGACCTACATCTGGAACACTATGCGATTCGACCTGGGTTACTCCATTACCAACTATCCCCTGCGGGTTGACTTCATCATCGGTCAGACAGTCTTTTGGACCTTAGGCTTTGTAGGCGTCTCGACGATTCTTGCATTTTTGATTGGCACGGTCGTCGGCGCGTTGGTGGGATGGTCCAAGACGTCGAAGTGGTTCTCGTGGCTCATGCCGCCGTTGGCAGCATTTTCAGCCGTTCCGGCTTTCATCATCGCGCTGGTGCTGATTTACTTTCTGGCTTTCAAACTTAAAGCATTCCCGCTGCGCGGCGGCTTCTCTGCGACCATAGTGAAGGATTGGTCCAGTATGGAGTTCCTACTGGATGTAGCCCATCACGCGATTCTCCCCGGTCTGTCCATGCTGTTGGTCTCCATCGGCGGGTGGTCGTTGGGAATGCGCTCTATGATGGTCACCGTGGAGGGGGCGGATTACATCACTTTTGCTGAGGCGAAGGGCTTGAAGGGCAGTCGCATCTTCTTCCGCTACGCGCTGCGCAATACATTATTGCCTCAGGTCACGTCGCTGGCGATGTCGCTGGGGCTTATCGTGTCGGGTTCTGCATTGGTGGAGACGATGTTCAGCTACCCAGGCATCGGCAACCGCCTGGGAGGCGCGATCGCCGCTCTCGACTACCCGGTGATCTACGGCATCGTGTTCTTCATGGTGGTCGGAATTGCCGTCGCCACCCTTCTCGTGGATCTGCTTTATCCTTTCCTTGATCCGCGCATTTCGTATTCAGGAGGCTAGACGATGCAGAGAGGCCAAGGTTTTAGAGGTTTCCTCAACTATATTCGCCGCAACCCCGCCTTCGGGGGAGGGCTGTTGCTCCTTCTGTTGCTGTTGCTCTTTGCGACGGTGGCCGGTCTTTTCGTTCCTAAGGACGGCGCCTACCCGCTGGCCACGATGCCCAAGCAAGCGCCGTCGGCGGAGCATCCCTTTGGCACGGATTCTGTGGGGCGCGACTTGCTGCCTACTCTGATTTACGGCACGCGGATGACCCTCTCGATCGGCATGATTGCGGGGTGCATCGGCCTGGGGGTAGGGACGGTGTTGGGCTTTATGACGGGGTACTTCGGCGGTCTTTTTGACACGATTGTCAAATTTCTCGTGGATGTGCTGATGACCATCCCCTCTTTCCTTCTGTTGATTACCATCGCATCATCGGTGCCCAATCCTGAGAATATGTCAATTTTGCAAATGGCCCTGATCCTCTCCCTTGTCTCTTGGGTGCAGCCAACGCGGGCGATCCGGGCGCAGGTGTTGAGTATGCGCGAGCGCGCCTTCGTGATGATGGCGAAACTCTCCGGCATGAGTGGTATGGAGATCATCATCAAAGAGCTAATGCCCAACTTGATGCCATATCTCGCCATCAGTTTGGCCGGCGCGGTCAACGGCGGCGTCCTCGGTTCGTTGGGCTTGCAGACGTTGGGGATCGGCAACCTGCGGGAACCGTCGCTGGGCATGACGATCTACTGGCTCCGGTACTACAACGCCTTCTTACAGGGTTACTGGTGGTGGATCATCGAACCGGTGATCGTGATTGCTGCCATTTTCATCGCTTTCCTGCTGCTCTCCATTGGATTGGATGAGTTTGCCAACCCCAGAACGCGGAGGACTGTATGAGCGCGACAGCATTACTGCAGATCAAGAATCTGAAAGTTTACTATTACGTCGAGCGCGGGGCGGTCAAAGCGGTTGATGATGTCAGTTTTAACCTCGAACTCGGCGTGAAGATGGGGCTGGTCGGAGAATCTGGTTCGGGCAAGTCCACGATGGCGCTGGCGTTGATGCGCATGATCAAACCACCCGGCAAAATTGTGGGCGGGCAGATGATCCTGGACGGCACGGATTTGGTCAAATTGTCCGAAGAGCAGATGCGCCAGATCAAGCTGAGCCGGATTGCGATGATCCCGCAAGGCGCGATGAACTCGCTGAATCCTGTGATGCGCATTGACAAGCAGTTGGTGGACGGGATGCTCGACCACAATGTCATGATGACAAAGGAAGAGCGTGAAAAGCGCGTCAATGAACTGCTGCAAATGGTGGACCTGGCGCCCAAAGTCGCCAAAATGTATCCCCACGAGTTGAGCGGTGGGATGCAGCAGCGTGTGACGGTGGCGCAGTCTATCTCGATGGAACCCGATTTGATTATCGCCGATGAGCCAACCAGCGCCCTGGACGTTGTCATCCAACGTCAGGTGATGGAGACGATCAACCGGCTGCAACAGAAATTGGGTCTCTCCGTGATCCTGATCGGCCACGATATGGGGTTGATGGCGCAGACCGTTGACCGGCTCGCGGTGATGTACGCCGGCAGGATGATGGAGATCGGCGAGACGCGAGCGATGTTCCACCATCCTCTGCATCCCTATACTGAGCTGCTTATCAAGAGTCTGCCTGTATTGGAAAACAAGGGTGTGTTCAGCGGCATCCCAGGGATTACACCTTCGTTATTAAATCCGCCGGAAGGATGCGTCTTCCACACCCGCTGCCCCAAGGCTTGGGACCTTTGTGAGAAGACGATCCCGCAGTTCACCGAGGTGCAGCCAGGGCGCTGGGTTGCCTGCCATCTTCATACCGCATAGAATTGGAGTGAAATCATGAGCACACCCTTAATTGAACTGAAGAACGTAACCAAGATTTTCGGTGGCAAGAAAGATTTCACGGTGGCGTTAGAGGATATGACCTTCGCCGTCAATGAGAATTTCCCCAAGATCGTCACCATCGCCGGCGAGAGTGGTAGCGGTAAAACGACTATGGGGATGCTGATGTTGGGTTTCTATCACCCGACAATAGGGCAGGTCATGTTCCGCGGTCAATCATTGAGCGAGTTGAACAGGACGACCATGTTCCAATACCGGCGCGAGATCCAGGCGGTCTTCCAGGACCCTTTCGCCGTTTACAACCCGTTCTATAAGGTTGACAACCTGTTGAGCATCCCGATCAAGAATTATAAGTTAGCCAAATCCAGAGTCGAAGCGCGTGAGCTGATGGAGGAGGCGCTTGAGCGGGTTGGCCTGCGTCCAGAAGAGACATTGGGCCGTTACCCGCACCAATTGAGCGGTGGTCAGCGCCAGCGTATTGCCGTAGCGCGCGCGCTGTTGCTGAAACCAAAGCTGTTGATTACCGATGAACCCGTTTCGATGGTTGATGCCTCGTTGCGCTCAACAATCCTCAAAGCGCTGCGCGGGTTGAATCGTGACTTTGGCGTGCCGATCTTCTACATCACGCACGACCTGACGACGGCCTATCACATCAGCGACTATATCATCATCCTGTATCACGGCTCGGTGATGGAAGTGGGCAATGTGGACACGATCATCCGGAATCCGCAACACCCGTACACCAAGTTATTGGTCTCGTCCATTCCCTGGCCTAACCCCGACCTTCCGTGGGGGGGCGCCGAGGAGATGATTCAGAAGAGCCAGGTGGCCTTTAAGGCGATTACCGGCTGCAAGTTCGCGCCGCGTTGTCCATATAGATTTGATATGTGTGAATCAAAAGCGCCGGAGCTTTTTACCATTGAAAACGACCGGGCGGCTGCTTGTTATCTGTATCGTGATAATGAGATTCTATCGCGCGAAGCGTTGAGCAAGGTTTTTCCTGAGACGTAGCTAACCTGTTGATGGAGTCTGTAACTAACGCACAGTAATCGGCTGCGGCCGGAAAAGGTGCAGGGGGTATCGAAGACACTGCAAGGCGTGCTGCGCTTTGCAGTGTCTTGTCTATAGGGTTTTGTGTGGGGTCGGGAGAATGGTCTGGTGATGATTCAAAGCGTCGGGCGCAACGATCTATGTCCTTGTGGAAGCGGCAAGAAGTACAAACACTGTCATGGCCGGCCCAAGCCACCTGCTGACGTGTTGTACATTCACCCGCCCAAACAGGATATTGATTTCTACGAGCAGAACCAGCCAGCGCGGGATGGGCAGATGGGACGTCCCTACGGCTTGATCCCGATGGGGGTGCCCGCCCTGGTCAACGTCCTGCGCGCTGCGGGCATTGAAGTGCACGGCATCAACTATCCGCTGGAACGCGAACTCAACCGGGGGTTTGACCTCCGCCAATGGCTACGAGCGCAGACGCACGCACGGGTGATTTTGATTGACCTGCACTGGTACGAGCACAGTTACGGCGCGATCAGCCTTGCCAATGTCTGTAAAGAAGTGTTGCCGGACGCACGGGTCATCCTGGGGGGGTTGACGGCCTCCGGGTTTGCCCGTGAGATCATAGAGCATTTTCCGGCGGTTGATTTCGTAGTTCGTGGCGATGCCGAGCAGCCTCTGTTGTCGCTCGTGCAGCGGTGTTGTAGTGGGGTGGTGGCTCCCGTGGATTTATCGCCCATACCGAACCTGACCTACCGGCAAGATGGCGTAGTGGTGGAGAACGCCATCGGCTATTGTGCCAGCACGGAGGACCTGAATCGCCTTGACTACGTTGATCTGAGTTTTATGGAGCACTATGCCGAGTACTTTGTCCACGAGTATCTGGTCACCGATCTGCTGAAAGCCCGTGCCGCCCTCAAGACCGATCCTTTTCTTGGGCGGTGGATTGCCACAGCGCGCGGGTGTAAGTACGAGTGTTCCTATTGTGGCGGGTGCAAAAGCGCGCACCAAGTCCTGGCGACGCGAGACGGCATCGTGCTGCGCTCGCCTGAAGCTGTGGTGGATGAACTGGAACGCCTGGCGGGGATCGGCGTGGAACAGGCTTCGCTCTCTTACGACATCGCCGAGTTGGGCGACGAATACTGGCGCACTTTCTTTTCGCTTATGCGCCAGCGGCAGATCAAGATCGGGTTGTACAACGAGTGTTTTCAGCTTCCGTCCCCGGCTTTCGTCAAACGTTTTGCCCAGATCGCGGATCGAGAGCACTCCTGCCTGGCTTTCAGCCCGCTTTCAGGCGCCGAACGGGTGCGCCGGCTCAACGGCAAAATTTTCACCAATGCTGAGCTGCTCAATATCCTGGATGCTCTCAACCTCTATGATATTTTCGCGCTCATCTACTTCTCCCTCAACCTGCCCGGCGAAACCCACGAGACGTTGAAAGAGTCCATCGCTCTGGCTGAAGAGATTTGCCAGCTTTACCCGCCCTCGCGGATACGGATTATGAATTCCTGTCATACGCTGGACCCATTTTCGCCGATGGCGGTGCACCCTGAGAAATACGCCATCAACATCACGCTGCGCAGCTTCACTGACTGGTATAATTACTGTCGTGCGACCCAGTTGGGTGGACCGGCGGCGCGCACCGAGCTGCACCGTGGCTTTGTGTTGCGTGACCAGGAGGCACGCGCCCTGGAAACTATGGCCGATGCCTGGGACGCGGCGCGGCAGGGCCACGAAGAGTGTTGGTGGCCCATCCCACCGAGCTGGTAGCTGTGGTGTCGTGCTGGTCGGATGCGAATGTCATCACAGGACACACAGAGATTACCGCGATTAACGATTTGCTGATTCGCCGATTTGCTGATTCTGTATTTTTATGGAGGATAGAGTGGACGAAGCTCCTGCTGCTTTGTATATTCATCCGGCTAAACAAGCCGTTGATCTCTACGATACGCCAGCACGGTATAAGTTTGGCCGACCGTATGGCCTGATCCCAATGGGCGTGCCTGCGCTGATGAACCTGCTCTGTGATAACGGTATTCCCGTCAAGGGGATTAACTTCCCGTTGGAGAAGAAGCTGAACAGTGAATTCAATCTTCGACAATGGCTGTATACTCACCGCGAAGCGCGGATGGTGCTCATTGATTTACACTGGTACGAGCACAGCTACGGCGCGATCAACGTCGCACAGGTCGTGAAGCAGGTTCTCCCCGACGCCTGGGTTATCCTCGGCGGGTTGACCGCCTCCGCTTTTGCCGCTGAGATTATCAAAGATATCCCCGCGGTTGACTTTGTTGTGCGCGGTGATGCAGAGCGTCCATTGCTGGCGTTGGCTCAGGCGTTGATGCGTGTGGAGCGCGGTATGCTGCCCGATCTCTCCAATGTGCCCAACCTGACGTACCGCCTCCGGGGGCGCGTGGAAGAAAATCCACGCACCTACTGCGCGCGACCTGAAGATTTCGCTGACTTCAATTTTATTGACCTGCACTGGCTGGAACACCAGGATGAATATTTTGTCCACGAGTATCTGGTCATTGATATGGACCTGGCGCGCCAGGCCCAGGAGGGCGCGGACATCAGCAAATATCGGGGGCGGTGGATCACGACGGCGCGTGGGTGCGACTTCGAGTGCTCCTATTGCGGCGGCGCGAAAAGCGCGCACAACGCCATCGCCGGGCGAGAGGGCATTGTCCCCGTACCGGTGGAGACGATTGTAAACGAGATCAAGCACCTCATCGAGCATGAGGTGATACAAGTATGCTTCTCCTACGATCTCGCGGCGATGGGTGAGCATTACTGGCGGTCACTCTTCCGCACACTGCGCAAGGAGCAGATCAAGATCGGCCTCTATAACGAGTTTTTCCAACTCCCGCCTCCTGGCTTCATCAAAGAATTTGTCCGCGCGGCTGATATGCAGCACTCCAGCGTAGCCCTGAATCCCTATTCTGGCTCGGAGCGGGTGCGGCGTCTGAATGGCAAGCGTTATAACGACGCCCAACTGATGAACGCTCTGGATGAAGTGAATATGTATAACGTCCCCATCATCGTCTACTTCTCGCTTAACCTGCCGGGCGAAGACGAAGAAGCGGTGCAGGAATCTATCCGGCTGGCGCAGAGCGTCTACGATATGTATCCCCATTCCAAACTGAAGATCCTGAATTCATGTCACACCGTTGAGCCAATGTCGCCGATGGGACAGCGACCTGGACGTTACGGGGTTGACGTGCAGTGGCATACGTTCAGAGATTGGTACGAGTATTGCAAGAACACGCAATTGCAATTGCCCGGCGCGCGCACGGGCGAGTGGCGTGGATTCGATCTGCTGCCGCCGGCGAAGCGCTCTATCGAAGCGATGGCTGATGCGTGGGACGCGGCGGCTAAGGGGCGCGAGGCGACCTGGTGGCCTATTCCTCCCAGTTGGTAGAAGGTACAGCAATGAAGATACCCCTACGGTATCTTGCCAAACGAGTGTTCAATTTGATCGCCGTGGTATGGTTTGCCGCTACGGTTAACTTCCTGGTGCCACGCATGACAACCTACAACCCCGTCCTCGAATACCTCCTGGAAACGACGACCCAATCGGGAAATCGTAGCGATCAAATCCAAAGTTTGTTAGAGTTCTATACTGATTGGGCCGGGCTGAACCAGTCGGTGTGGCGTCAGTATCTCACGTACATGAACAATATGCTGCGCTTTGATTTTGGACGCTCCTTTCGTCATTATTGGCCGGTGACGGATATCGTACTGCGCTCACTGCCCTACACAGTGGCGTTGTTGAGCGTCGCAACGCTTTTGGCCTTCGTCATCGGCACAGGTTTGGGCGCCTGGGCCGGCTGGAAGCGCGATGCCAGACTTTTCAAAGCGCTTGTTCCTCTCTTCATGGTGCTCTCGTCCATCCCCCCGTTCATCATTGCGCTCATCGTCCTCTATTATTTCGCGTTCCGTTTCCACCTCTTCCCATCTCGCGGTTCCTATAGTGTGACGATACCGGTAGACTGGGCCAACCCCCAATTCCTGCTGGATGTGGCACACCATGCGGTGCTGCCGGTCTTCACGATGGTGCTGGTGTCGGGCGGTACGTGGGCGATGTGGATGCGCGGCATGATCGTCACGGTGGTGGGCGAGGATTTTATGCTCTATGCCGAGGCCAAAGGTCTCCGGCCGCTGCGGCGCTTTTACCATTATGCCGTGCGCAATGTGATGCTCCCCCAGGTGACGCAACTGGCCATCTCATTGGGCACCCTGGTATCTGGCTACGCGCTCGTGGAGACGATGTTTTCCTATCCTGGGGTAGGGAATCTCCTCTCCGATGCCATCCTTGCTAACGACTATGCTATGATTCAGGGCATCGTATTCTTTTTGATTGTGGCGATTGCACTGGCGACGTTTGCGTTGGACTTGGTTTATCCTTTGTTGGATCCGCGTATCCGCTACTAGAAACAGAGCGCCAAGACTTTGGACTTAGGACTTTCGACTTTGGACTATTTCTGAAGGAGACGCCGGTGCTACCGCACACCATGCAAGCACGAAAATCTGTCAACGGATTGAACGGATTTTAACGGATTTTTTCCTTTCAATCCGTTTCATCCGTTGATATTTTCGAAGGAGGATAACAGATGGAAGCCCCATTGCTTTATCAAGCGATTGAAAGCGTCCGTATGGGGTTCTACGACGATGCACGGCGGTCACTGCTCCAGTTCGTCCGTCAGGATCCGAACAACGCGCTGGCCTGGTTGTGGTTGGCCCAGGCGCTCGATGATCCCAAACGGCAACTCGATTGCCTGCGCCAGGTGTTGCGCATTGACCCTGATAACCAGGATGCCGTGGCGGGTATGGAGGCATTGCGGGCCGGACGCCCCTTACCCGAACCAGGGGGCGGTGTTGTCGTTGCGCCCGAAGAAGAGCCTGAACCGGAGCTGTTTACACCGGAGCAGGCATTTGGTTGGGGCGCATTGTTCGACGAAGCGCCTGCGATTAGGACGCCGGTGACTACCCCGCCTTCCACAATTGTGCCCCCGCCTGTTGAAGAAATCGCGCCGGCTTTGTTTTTTCCGGGAGAGCAAACGCCGCATATTGTGGAAAAGCCGCATAGTGCGGAATCACCACCCGTTGCAGAACCGCCATCGGCAGTGGAGCCGGCCGCCGCGCCGGAGAGCTTCTTGCAGCGGGCGCGCCGAATGCGTGCGCAGGGCTTTGCTGCACCGGCGCCTCCTGAAACCAGTCCCGTTGTAATGCAGCAACCGGCGCATGTGCCTCCATTCATTGAATCAGTAGCAGAAGTGGCCGTGGAAGCGCCAGCTTCTGCTCTCACTCCAACCCCGTCGCCGGCGCGCAAGTTTCGCCTGTTTGACCGGCGAGTGTTTTTCAGCATTTTAGGGTTGATCGAATTGCCGATTCTGATGATGCTGGGCTGGTTGCTGTTGCGCGGGCGTCCCGTGTCTTTGCCGGGAATATCCTTGCCAGGGATGCCGGTCGCAGCGCCGCAGCCGGTGCGACCAGCATCAAAGCTGTGTCGTGATCTCGACCTCGGTGGATTTACCCTGGTTGAATCGTTGGGCGGTGTTTTGGCTGCCGATACCATTTTCACCGGCACGCAAGTGTTGATCACGGACACGCTCGTTGTGCCAGGCGAATATCGCCTGTTAATTTATCCTGGCGCGACGTTGGTTTTCTCCAGTGGGACAACGATTGAGGTGTATGGCGTTGTATACGCCTGCGGCAACGAGGATGCGCCCGTCACCTTCACCGCCTGGGATGAGACGCCAGGAGGATGGGCAGGCATCCGCCTTTACAATCCCAATGCGACCTCGGTGTTCCATCACGCGCGTATTGATTATGCCGGTGAGCGTGCGCTCTACTTATTGAACAGCGTCCCTGACCTGTTGGATGTCACCATTGCGAACAGCGCCCTTTTTCCCATAAGCTTTGATGGCGTCACACCGCCAAACCTGGCGCAGACTGTGCATATCGCCGACAATCCAGTCAACGGCGTGGAAGTCCGCTCCGGCACATTGACCGCTTCAAGCGTCGTCTGGCCCAACACTGGCTTTGCTTATGTCGTCACCGGTCCGCTGTGGGTGGAAGATGAAACGACGCTGGATATTCAAACCGGGGTCATCGTCAAGTTTTGGCGTATGCCAGAAGGCAAACTGCCGGGGATTTGGGTGCGCGGCCTGCTTAAAGCAACTGGCGTGCAATTTACCTCGCTTTACGATAGTCGGCCTGAGGTGGGGGGGGTGACGTACCGTGAAGCGCTTGACCCGCACCCTGGTGACTGGGGCAGCCTGTCTTTTTACGAAAGCAGTCAGAAATCATATCTGCGCAATGTTTCTATCCGCTACGGCGGGTATGGAACAGCCGCAGTGTTCATGCAAGCCAGTTCACCGGAGTTGCGCCAGGTGACCATCGCCGATAGCGCCGGCTATCCGCTGGGCGCTGACCTCAACGCATTTCCAGTGCTCGACGCTTTGACCTTCACCGACAATCGTTCCGGAAATGCAATGGAAATCTATGGCGGTGGAACGATCGGCGGCGAGGAAGAACGGGTGTGGGGGAAGCTTGGCGGAGAGACGCCAATTGCGCGCATCATCCACGACACCATTACCGTGGGGTCAGCGGCCAGGCTGACGATTCAACCGGGTGTGGTGCTGAAATTCACCGAGACGGGCAAGCTGGTGGTACGCGGCGCTTTATCCGCAGCCGGGGGCAGCAATCCAGAGGAAAAAATCATTTTTACCTCACTGCATGATGACGAGTATGGCGGCGACAGTGACGGCGTGACGACTCCCCAGGATAGCCGCGCCTGGGGCGGCATCAGGCTCGAACGGGTGGATGCCACAACAGATATCCAAAATGTCATCGTGCGTTATGCCCCTGTCGTGTTAGTGGATGCTGCGCCTAAACTGTCCAACCTCCAACTTTTCGCTACGTCAGGCGCAGGTTTACAATTGACGCCTGGATCGTCTCCCACCTTGCGCGGGATACAGTTCGCTGGAAATGGCATCAAGGGGATTGCCGTGTTAACCGGCACGATTGAGACCGACCAAACATGGGGGCTGTTTGGGGGAGTGGCGGATCAAGTGGTGCGGGTTCTGGAAGGCGAAGTCATTGTGAAGCCGAATGCCGTACTGAAGATTGATCCTGGCGTCGTTATCAAGGCGGGGGCAGCCGGAAAACTCACCGTGCTTGGGCACTTGACCGCTCTCGGACGTTCCAATCAAGAAGTCGTTTTTACTTCGTTGCACGATGAGAGGCTAGGCGACACGAATAATCGTATGCTCAATCCGGGCGCTAACGATTGGCTCGGCATTGACCTCGGCCCTGACGCCAACGTGCATCTGGCCTATATCGGCATCTATTACGCACAGGTCGGCCTGACCGTGCGGGGCAAACAACTGCCGATCATTGATGAGGGCCGCGTTCACATCGCGCACGGGAGACAGCCGCTCGCTTGTACGGCGCGGCTACAGATCTCGCCGGCGTTTTTGTTCGAAGATAACGAAGTCGGGGTCACGCGCTGCCCTTCGCCGTAGCACAAGGAGGATACTGATGGCAACACAATTGCGTATTGGCATGATCGGCGTCGCCGGGCGCGGCGGGCTGTGGCGGAACTGGCACCAGCCGGATGGCCGCTCGGTCGTGGTGGCGGGGGCGGATGTCAACCCCGCGCATCTGGAAGCCTTCAAGACGCTGCATGGCGGCGCGCCGTTCATCACCCAGGACTACCGCGAACTGCTCGCGCACCCTGACGTGGACGCGGTGGCGGTCACCTCGCCAGATTTCTGTCACGAAACGCACGCAGTCGCCGCGTTAGAGGCTGGGAAGTACGTCTTCTGCGAGAAGCCGCTGGCGATCACCATCGAGGGGTGCGACCGTATCCTGCAAGCGTGGCGGCGCGCCGGGACGCGGCTGATGGTCGGTTTCAACATGCGCTACATGGCGATGTTCCGCGTGATGAAGGAGATTGTGGAAGCCGGGACTATCGGCGAGATCAAGGCCGTGTGGGTGCGGCACTTTGTCGGCTTCGGCAGCGACTTCTACTTTCACGACTGGCACGCCACGCGCCACAATGCGACCTCACTGCTGTTGCAGAAAGGCTCGCACGACATTGACGTGATTCACTGGATCACCGGGCGCTACACCACGCGCACGGCGGCATTCGGCGGTCTGGACTTCTTCGGCGGCGACAAACCCAACGATCTCACCTGCCCGGCGTGCGCCGAACGCGCCACCTGCACCGAAGCGATCTTGCGCGGACGGCGCGTGCAGTGCGCCTTCCGCCAGGAAGTGGATGTGGAGGACAACCAGGTGATGATTATGGAGTTGGAAGGCGGCATCAAAGCGTCATACTTGCAGTGCCATTTCACGCCGGACTATCATCGCAACTACACCTTCATCGGCACAGAGGGCCGCGTCGAAAACTCCGAGCCGGAGATGAAAGTGTGGGTGAAGACGCGCCGCTCCAACACCTGGCGCGATTTGGCCGATCGCACCTATCACGTGAAGCCAGAGGAAGGTGAGCACGGCGGCGCTGATCCTGTCATCTGCAAAGATTTTGTGGATATGTGCCTGGACGGCAAGGAGCCGCTGGCGACGCCATTGGCAGGCCGGATGAGCGTCGCGGCGGGTGTCTGCGCAGCGTACTCGCTGCGTCATGGCGGCATCCCGGTGGACGTTCCACCCGCGCCGGAAGGCTTCCGGTAGGGCGAATCGCCAATTCGCCCACGATAGTGCTATCTTGATAAAGGAGTGCAACCGAACCTACGGTACAGCGCCGATAATGAAAATTTTAACCGCGAATCGCGCGAATCTTCGCTAATTCTTTAGGAGATTCGCGTAGATTAGCGGGATTAGCGGTTTATCTACAGAGGAGTGTAACCGAACCTGGGTACAGCCCCGATAATGGGAATTTTACCGCAGAGCACGCGGAGAGCGCAGAGTATTTTTTATTTTTCTCTGTGAACTCTGTGTTCTCTGTGGCTATTTACAGAGGAGGTAAGCTATGGCTAAACTTGGCGTGTATGAAAATGTTGTCGCGCAGTTCAACAAGGCCGCGGATCTCATGCAACTTGACCCAGAGATTCGCAAGATTGTCTCTTGCACGACCAACGAGATTGTGGTCAACTTCCCGGTGATCATGGACGATGGCCGCGTGCAGATGTTTACCGGCTATCGCGTGCAGCACAACAACGTGCTAGGGCCGTACAAAGGCGGTTTGCGCTTCCACCCCGCCGTGGACATTGACGAGGTGCGCGCGCTGGCGACCTGGATGACGTGGAAATCGGCCATCGTAGACATCCCCTACGGCGGCGCGAAGGGCGGCATCCAACTCAACCCGGCGGATTATTCACTGTCGGAGTTGGAGCGCATCACCCGGCGGTTCACTTATGCACTCGGCAGCAACATCGGCCCGGAGTACGACATTCCCGCGCCAGACGTGAACACGAACGCGCAAATTATGGCATGGATAATGGACACCTATCTCTCGATGATGCCGCCGCTGGAGCGTAACCGCAGCATCCACGTCGTCACCGGCAAGCCCATCGAGTCGGGCGGCAGCGTGGGGCGCGATAAAGCCACCGGTCAGGGCATCGTCTTCATCCTGGAAGCGTGGGCGCAGGACAACAATTTCGACCTGGGACAGGCGACGTATATCGTGCAGGGCTTCGGCAACGTCGGCTCGTGGTCGGCGCGGCTGCTCAAACCCCATGGGGCGAAGCTGCTCGCGGTGGAGGATCACACCGGCGCTATCGCTAATCCCGGCGGCATTGACGCGGACGCGCTCGCCGACTACGTTCGCGTTCACAAAGGCGTTGCCGGTTATCCCGCCGCCGCGCCGGTGGATCACGAGACATTTATGCACACGGCGGCAGACTTCTTCATCCCGGCGGCATTGGAAAACCAGATCACGGGCGAGACTGCGCCGTGGTTGAACGTCAGGCTCGTCATCGAAGGCGCGAACGGCCCTACCAACGTGGATGGCGACAGGGTTTTACAAGATAAAGGCATCCTACTGCTGCCCGATGTGCTGTGCAATGCCGGCGGCGTCATCGTCAGCTATTTTGAGTGGCTGCAGAACAAACGCAGCGAGTTCTGGGACCTGGATGAGATTGACGCGAAGCTGTACAAGAAGATGGTCAGCGCCTACCGGCGCGTGCGCGATACGGCGCAGCGTTTCGATACCGATTGGCGCACGGCGGCGTACATTGTCGCGCTCAATCGCCTGGAAAAGGTGTATAAAGAACGCGGCATCTTCCCGTAAACATTGGAGATGGTTCGCGTGTGGAAATGGTGTGTGACTTAACATAGAGATGAGGAGATAAGGGAATGCAAACACGAACACTGACGACGATATGGATTGTAGCTACACTGATTGTGGCGGCGCTGGTGCTTGGAGCGTGCCGAGGTTCATCTTCACCCCCGCCGGCCGCTACCGGCGCCACATCTGCACCGACTGCCGTTCCGGCAACTGCCGCTCCGGCAACTACCGCTCCCACCGCTAAACCCGCGATTGACGCGGCGGCGCTGCTGCAAGCGCGCTGCACGGATTGCCACGGCCTGAACAAAGTGACGTCGGCGCGTTACACGTTGGAGCAGTGGCAGCAGAGCGTCGCCCGCATGGTGCAAAAGGGCGCGCGCCTCAACGCTGAAGAGCAGGAAGCTCTGGTCGCTTATCTGGCGGAGACGTATAAGCCATAAGGGATGACCAAACCTTACTTCCGCGCGTATTTCCAGGACCAGATTGGCGCTCTGCCGTAAGTCTGGAGAACGTCTTCTGGGAGATCGTCGCAGTGTAGTTGGCGACTTTTAGCCTGGCAGGTTTTGTATAAAACCTGTCAGGCTTTTGTCAGAGGACACTTCGGTTAGCGCGCGGCTTGGCGCGGATTTGTCCTCAATTTGCAACGTTTTTGCAAGGATTATGGTTTTATCTCTCGTCGTTTTTGCTGTAGAATAGAAGGGTACTCATACACGGCTTGAAAGGAGTCAGGTATGCGCTTTGTCATCGTGGGTGGAGGAGTGGCCGGTATCACGGCAGCGTTGGAACTGTCGGCCCGCAAGGTCGGCGCAGTTGAAGTGTATTCGGATGAAGCGTATCCGTATTACTATCGCCCGCAGCTCACCGAGTTTCTTGCCGGCGGCATCACGCTGGAACGGCTGCTGCGCCGCGATCTGGCGTGGTACAAAGGGCGTGGGATTGATGTCTACCTGGGGCGCAGCGTCGTGCGCGTGGACCCCACCGCCAAAACCATCACGTTGGCCGATGGAACGCCGGTGGCGTATGACAAGCTGCTGTTGGCGACGGGCAGCGTTCCGTTCGTCCCACCAATTCCGGGGAGCGACAAAAACGGCGTGTTTACCTGGCGCACCCTGGCGGATACATTGGAACTTGAACAGCGGGCGTCAGCGTGCGGGCAGACCATCGTGCTAGGGGGCGGGCTGTTGGGATTGGAAGCGGCGCGCGGCCTGCTGGGTTTCTGTGGACATGTGACCGTCTTGGAGTTCTTTCCCCGTTTGTTGCCGCGCCAACTGGATGTCGAAGGCGCGACGCTGTTGCAGCAGTTTGTCGAATCCCTGGGCATCAAAGTCGTCGTGGGCGCGCAGGCTGAGGCGTTTCTCGGCGACCATGCGGTGACCGGTCTGCGGCTCAAGGATGGGCGGGAGTTCCCGGCGGGCATGGCGCTGGTGGCGGCTGGCGTGCGTTGCAACGCGCGTCTTGCCCAGGACGCGGGGCTGACAGTGGAGCGCGGCATCATCGTGGATGACCGTATGGCGACCAGCGCGCCCGATATTTACGCAGCCGGCGACGTCGCCGTCTACAAGGGGTATTCGTGGGCCATCGCGCCCATCGCGCAGGCTCAAGGGCGGGTCGCTGCCATCAACATGGCCGGGGAAGAAAATATCTACGATGTGGTGGTCCCCTCGACAACCCTGAAAGTCGTCGGCATTGATGTCAGTTCGGTGGGATTGGTTAATCCAGAGACCGAGGATTATACTGAGATCCGCTCGCTGGATGACGCGGCCAGAGTCTACAAAAAGATCGTGCTTCACGATGGACGCATTGTCGGTTCGATTGTCATCAACAACAAGGTGTTGGCGAAAGATTTGGAGAACCGCATCGCTCAACGCGCGGCAATGACGCCTGACCAGGCGCGGGCTGTGTTGGCCTGACTTTGTGAGGCTGCCGTTGCAAAGTTTGGCGTAACTTCACCGGAGAACGGATTGGAAATCGTCGCGCACCACAATATGCAGTATATCGGAAGAGCTGTCTCGGAGAGCAGTTTTGACGCTGTCTCGGCGCTGGTCGAGGAGAACAGCCGTCTGGCGCGCCTGCTCGACCATTTGCCGGGGATGGCCTACCGCTGTCGTTACGTCGCCAGGGGGCGGTGGACTTTGGAGTTCGTCAGCGCCGGTTGCGTCGCTCTAACCGGTCGGCATCCCGATGAATGGCTGGATAGTCATCGGGATGCTTTTATGGATTGGATTCATCCAGAGGACTATCCAGACATTGCTGCGCAGATGGAGGCCGCGCTCTGTGATCGGCAGCCCTATCGGTGTGTATATCGTCTGCTCGCTGCCGATGGGACGCAGAAGTGGGTGCGTGATCAGGGTGTGGGGGTGTGGTCCGAGACCGGCGATGTGCAGTTTTGTGAAGGCTTCATCACCGACATCTCGGCAGAAAAGCAGCGCGCGGGCATTCTCATTCATTCCGAAGAACAGGTAGAGCGATTGCTGGCCAGTATCCAGGATGGGGTTGTGCTGATCAAGGGCGCCCATATTCAGTTTGTCAATGCTACACTGGCCACGATGGTGGGTTATCCCGCCGAAACATTGGTGGGCATGGATTATAGCGCCTTCATTGATCCAGCGGATGCTGCCAAACTGAGGGGCTATTATCGTGACCAACGCGACGGGTCGGATGCTGTGACCGAACACGCGACCCATTTGCTGCACCGCGACGGTGTGACCCGCGTCCCGGTCAACATCTGCGTTGTGCCGGTCAACTTCCACGGATCGGGGGTGCTGGCGACTATCAAGGATATGAGCATCGCCCGGCGTGCGGAGGCCGAGCGCATCCAGCTTCTTGAGCGAGTGCAACAACAACAGAGCGCGGTGATTCAGTTGAGCACCCACCCGGCAGTCGCCGAAGGTCGTTTGACTGAGGCGCTGTCCTTGATTGCCGAGGTCGCTGCCAGAACGTTGGGCGTCGAGCTGGTGAGCATCTGGAAAATCGGACTTGACAACAGCGAGCTGCAATGCTTAGTCAATTACAGATTGTCGGCGGGAACATTGTCGCCCAATGAGCGATTGCAAGTCAGCCAGTACCCGGCGTATTTCGCGGCGATGCAGGAGGGGTTCGTCCTGGATGTCGCGGACGTGCGCAGCGATCCACGCACAGCCGCTTTGACCGAGGTGTACTGGAATCCGCTGGGTATTCATTCGACGCTGGAAGCGCCGGTCCGTGTGCATGGCAAGGTCATTGGGATGGTGTGTCACGAACACGTCGGCCCGTGTCGAGAGTGGCTATCTGACGAGATTGCCTTCGCCCGACAAATCGCGGACCTGGTTGCGCAGGCGCTCCTCAATGCGCACATTCGCCGCCGGACTGAAGAACTGACGGCGATCACCCGCGTCGGCCAGGAGATTTCGGCCCGCTCTAATTTGCAGCAGATTTTGGATTCGATTGCGCATCACGCGGCTGAACTTTCGGATGCTGACATTTGCAGTGTCTTCACTATGCATCCGGATGGCGAAGTTGTTTTAGCGAGCTATGGGCTGACGCCCGAATATGTCAAGGCGATAGCGGATGTTGGGGATGCTTTCTTGTTTGAAGGGGCGATTGGCCAGGCGCTCAGTGAACGCCGTCCCATCCAGGTTTATGCGGATGAGGCTGCGTCGGGTTCCGCTTTGCAAGAGGTGATGGCGCACGATGGCATCCAGGCGGTGTTGATTGTGCCGATGGTTGAGGAAGATGAGATTGTTGGCGGCATCGTACTCGCGCACCGTCAGCCCTGGCATTTCACCGCGGCGGAGGTAGATTTCATCCAGGCTTTGGCGCAGCAGTCTGCCAATGCCGTAGCCAACGTGCGCTTGCTGGAATTAGAACGCAATGCGCGCAAGCGCGCTGAGACCCTTTACCGGCTGACCCGTTCGCTGATCACATTTGATAACCTGCCCGACCTGTTGCGGGCCGTCGTGGATGGCGTGGCCGAAGCCCTGGACGCGCCCTGGGTGGTCTTGTCAACTTTCGATGTTGCGACACGTCAAATCCTCGATTACGTACCCGGTGGGCAGGATGCTGATCCCGATGTGCGTTTGTCGTTCGACGAATTGTGGGAAGGGCTGGGCGAATCATTCCGCCGCACCGGGGTGGCCGCATTACTCACCAGGGAATGTTTGGGTACGACTGCCGCCGCGTGGTCGTTCTACCAGCGATTTGAACACTATCTCAGCTCTGCCATCGTTGCGCCATTGCAATACCAGAATGTGGCGGTGGGCATCCTTCTCGCGCTGCGCCCTACAGGGAAGCCGGCGTTTGCCGAGCACGATGTGGCGCTCATCGCCGCGATGGCGAACCAGACCGCCGCGGCGATTGAGAACTTCTTGTTGCTTGACACCTTGAACCGCGAAAAGACGCAACTGGGACTGGTGTATCGTCTGGGACAGCACCTATCCAAAAGCCTCGACCCGCACGATGTGTGTCGTTTGGCCCTCGATGAAATCTGCACTGCCTTGGGGTCTTTGCATGGCTTGCTCTTCATCGTTGATGCGGAGAGCGAGGCGATGCAGTTGATGGCCCACAGAGGGTACGACGCTGACGTGCTCCATGCCCTTGTGCAGGATTTCCGGGTTGGCAAGGGGTTAAGCGGTTGGGTGGCGCAGCACCGGCAGGCGGCAGTGGTTGACGACGTGAACACCGATCCGCGTTGGATCAAAACATCCAATACCTCGGAAATCCAGTCGGCATTGAGCGTTCCCCTGTTTAGCGGAGATGAGTTACTCGGCGTCATGACGCTTGGCAGCACACAGCGGGCCTTCTTCACGGCAGAATATCGTTGGTTAGTGGAATCCGCTGCCGTAACGGTCGCCATCGCGCTGTATAACGCGCGCCTGTTTGATAAAATACGGCAGCGCGCGCGTGAACAGGAATGGGTCAGCAACATGGCGCGCGTGCTCAACACCCTGGATCTGCAGCGCGCTTTTCCGGTGTTGGCGCGAGGTTTGTCGGGCTTGGCCGAATGTGAGTACATCGTGTTGACGCTGTATGACGAAGCGCGGCGTGTCTTTGCGGCCATCGAATCCACTTTCCCGGCGCTGCCTGCCGGAAGCGCACTATTGTTGCCGCGCGACATCAACGCGCAGATCGTGAGTGGGCAACCGCATGTCACGTTGGATCTGGCTGCGCAGCCTGATGATCCGTTGCTGTGTGAACTTCGCGCACTCGGCGCGCGTTCGCGGGTGTTGTTGCCATTACTTGTCGGCACGGAGGTGACCGGGCTGCTGTACCTGGGAAGTCGCCAGGCGCTCACCGCGGCGCAAATCACCACCCTACAACAGATTGCTGATATGGTTGCCATCGCCGTAGAAAACGACCGCCTCTTCCGCGCCGAGCAGCGTCAGCGTATGGTAGCCGAGCGTCTCCAGGAAACGGCGCTGGTGGTCAATACACTGGATTTGCAGGAAGTGCTGACGTTGATCATGGATCAATTGGAAAGCATCTTCCCTTACGACAGCGGCAGTATCCAGATCCTTGAACAGGACGTCATGCGTGTGATTGCGGCGCGCAACTCGCCCTATGCGCCGATAGGTTCCTGTTTTCCGTTGAAAGATTATCCGTATAACCGCCGTCTGGCTGCGGGCGAGGTGGTCACCATTGAAGATATCCAGCAGAATGATATGGGGTGGGTTCCCTTCAATGCGGCGCTCTACCTGCGCTCGAACCTGGGCGTACCGCTGTGGGTGCGCGACAAAGTCATCGGCGCGTTGACGATTGATAACCGGGGTGTGCGGGTGTATACGGACGAGGACATCCGCGTGGTTCGCGTGTTCGCGCAACAAGCCGCCATCGCCATCGAAAATGCGCGTTTGTTTGAGGCGCAGCGCGTCCAGCGGGAACTGGCTGAGGCGCTGGAGGCAGCAGCCGCGGTGGTCAGCAGTGTGTTGAACTTCGATCAGGTCTTGGACTACATCCTGGATCAGGTGGCGCGCGTGGTGCATGGCGACATTTTCAACATCATTTTGATCGAAGGACAGACGGGGCGGATGATTCGCTGGCGCGGCTATGAGGAACACGGAATCCCCTCGACGCCTGAAGCGCGCGCGAACATCCCGATCATGACCTATCCCAGCCTGGTGCAGATGATCAAAGAAGCGCGCCCCGTTGTGATGGCTGATATTCAGCATGATCCACGGTGGGTGCGAGTTCCCGGCCAGGAAAAACTTGGCGCGTATGTGGCTGCGCCCATTCGCATTGCGGGAAAGACCGAGGGCTTCATCAACGTGTCGGGCCTGTCCGCCGGACAATTTGATGAGCAGGATGCTGAAAGATTGCAAGCTTTTGCCGACCACGCCTCCATCGCGCTTCATAATGCGCGCCTGTTCCAACAAACCGTGCAGCACGCCGAGGAACTGGAGCGGCGCGTGCGCGACCGTACCATCGAGCTTGAGGCCAAAAATGCCTGGCTGGAGGCGATCCTCAGCGGCACAGCAGACGGCATTGTCGTCACCGACAGCGATGGGCAGATCGTGGATGCCAATCGGGTTGCCAGGTTGTGGCTGTATCATTCGCTGCCCGCGCAGGACGTGGAACGGCTGCGCGCGACGATCCGCGATTTGGCGCTTCAGGCGGATTCTCATCCCGATGCGGTGCTCGAATTAACCGGCCTTGACCTGGAACTGAGCGCGTCATCCATTTTTGGTCAAGGCGTTGAGGGGCCAGCGGTTGTGGTGGCTGTCCATGACGTGAGTTACCTCAAGGCGCTAGATCGGGTCAAATCGCAGTTCGTTTCTAACGTTTCCCACGAACTGCGTACACCGCTCGCGTCCATTCGCCTCTATTCCTCACTGCTGCAACGCAATTCCCATGAAAACCGGCAGCGTTATTTTGAGGCCCTGGATCACGAAGTTGTGCGCCTTTCCAAACTGGTTGAAGATATTCTCCAAATTTCACGGATCGAGGCTGGACAACTGGAATTGGATCGCCGGATCATGGATCTCAATACGCTGACGGAGATGGCGGTGATGAGCCACAAAGTTCTGGCCGAGTCGCGCAACTTGACGATCACTTACCATACCGCTGAAGGCAAAATAGCCGTCTCCGCCGATCACGACAGATTTGTTCAGGTGTTGAACAACCTGATTGAAAATGCGATCAATTACACGTCAGCGGGGGGCGAGATTGCAGTTTCCACAGAACGGCGTATAAAGGATAATCGTTCCTGGGGAACCGTAACGGTCGCGGATACGGGTATGGGCATCCCGGAACACGAAGTGCAACACCTGTTTGAGCGGTTTTTCCGGGGCAGTGAGCCACAGGATTTGCGCATTCAGGGCAGCGGTTTGGGACTTGCAATTGTCAAAGAAATTGTAGAATTACATGGTGGCAATGTAACTGTCGAGAGTCAGGTCGGGGTAGGGTCCACTTTCACGGTATGGATGCCGCTCATGGACACCTGAGGGTATGATAGCGGTCCTACAATTTAGGCGAACGGGAGGATGAACGCATGCAAAAGAAGCAGATTCTTGTTGTGGAAGACCAGGACTTATTGCTGATGGCGATCCGCGATGTATTGGAGATGGAGGGCTATGCCGTGATCACAGCCAGCGATGGCGTTGAAGGGTTGGAGATGATGGGAAATTACGTGCCCGATCTCATCATTGCTGACATATCTATGCCCCGGATGGACGGCTACAAGTTCTTTGAAGCTGTGCATGCTCGTCCAGAATGGGTGCCGATCCCCTTCATTTTTCTAACGGCGCGGGCTGAAAAAGAAGACCGTTTGAAGGGGAAAGCCATGGGCGCCGAGGATTACCTCGTCAAACCCTTTGATCCCCAGGAGCTTTTGGTTGTGGTGCGCTCGCGGATCGGGCGCGCTGAAGCCATCCGCGAAGCCACCGAGGGTGAATTCGAGGAACTCAAACAGCAGATTATCACCTTGTTGAGCCACGAGTTGCGCACGCCGTTGACCAGCGTTTACGGCTATACCGAACTGGCGCTGGAGGATGCAGCGCAATTGCCCTCCGGCGAATTCCAACAGTATCTCATCGGCATCCGCCGGGGCGCTGACCGCTTGCGCAGCCTGGTGGAGGACTTGTTGATGATCGTGCGCCTGGATACCGGCCAATTAGAGCGCGAATTCCGTATCCTGGCAACCACGCACTATAAAGTTGGCGATGTTATCGAGCGTGCCGTGAAGTTGCATGGGGTGCAGGCCAACAAAGAGGGCATTGTGTTGGAGACACATGTGGCGCCTGATCTGCCGCCGGTACAAATTTACGAAAACTTCCTGTCCGATGCGCTGGGCCGGTTGATAGATAACGCGATAAAATTCTCCCGCAAGAAAGGCAAGCGCGTGACCGTGACAGCATCCGTCGTTCAGGATTGGGTGGAGATTGCCGTTACCGATGAGGGAGTCGGTATTTCTCCCAGCGGCGTCGCGCATCTTTTTGAGCGTTTCCGCCAGATCAATCGGGAGAAGATGGAACAGCAAGGCACCGGTTTGGGGCTTTCGATAGCCAAGGCGTTGGTCGGCTGTATGGGCGGCGACATCACTGTGGAGAGTGTGGTGAGCGAGGGCAGCACTTTTACGATTCGCCTGCCGGTCGTACAACCGGCTTGAGCGTTCGTCCGAAAAGACTTTGGGTCGTCCAGACTCCCCAGATTTGTCTGGGGAGTCTGGCGTTAACTACATTTTGATCAGGACTTTTAGCGCGCCTGGTTGAGCGGCGCATTGGAGCGCCGTCAGAATGTCCGCGAACCCATAGTGCGCCTGGATCAAAGCCGTGACGTTGACCCATCCGCGTTCCAACATGCGCAGCGCCGGCGCGAACGGCCCGCACCGTGACCCTATCAGCCTGATCTCATCCACGACGGCCCGGCTGAGGCTGGTTTCCATAGCGCCATGATAGGTGGACTTCAACACGAGTGTTCCGCGTGGGCGCAGCAGTTTGCGCGCTGTGACGTAGCCATCGGGATGCCCTGTCGCCTCAACGACGATGTCCATCGTCCCCGCGATCTCCGCCAGTTCAGGCGTCGCCCCACGCTGCACGAGCACCGTGGCGATTCCGAAGGGGGCAAGCAAGTTCAATTTATCGGCGTGGCGTCCGATGACGGTCAGCTTGCACCCGCTGAGCGCCAAAACTTGCGCGCAGAGCAGCCCAAGCTTGCCGTCGCCGAGGACGGCGACCTGATCGGTCGGGTGGACGTGAACCTGTTCGAGAATTTCGCAGGCCGCTGCCAACGGCTCGGTGAAGACGGCCATCTCGTCGGGAAGTGTATCTGGGATGGCATAGAGATTTTTCACCGGCAGCGTCAGATATTCGGCAAATGCGCCATCGCGTCCATCCATGCCCAACGTCGTGCGGTGCGGGCAGTGGGTGTAGCGTCCGGCCCGGCAGGTTGCACAAACGCCGCAGGCCGCGTTGATATCGCCGACAACGCGCCGACCTTCCCACATCTCCGCGCCCGGCGCCGCCTCCACCACACCGACGAATTCGTGTCCCGCTACCCCGCGATAGTGCAGATACCCTCTGGCTAACTCCAGGTCGGTGTTGCAGATACCCGCCGTAAGGACTCGGATCAGCGCCTCGCCGGGCGGCGGCGCTGGGGTCGGGTAATCTTCGACGAAGCTCCAATCGTTATTAAGAACCAAAGCCCGCATACTTTCTCCTCGCGTAAAATCGCCCCAATCCTCTATGATGAATAATAACCGTTTCCACAGTAAAGTTATAAACCAGATGCCTGTATTATAACCAGATATGGAAACTTTGCACACGGATTTGCGCGCGTGCGCCTGAATTATAAGGGAATTTACCATAACTTGACAAGTAAACTGTACGACGTATAATATATACATTGTATAACTTATACGGTGTAAGCTTATAAAGGAGCGCTATGCCAAGACCAAAACAGACTGAAGAAGAGCGTGAAGCTATGCGCGAGCGCATCCTCAATGCTGCTTACGGGCTGTTACTCGAACACGGCTACGATGCCCTGACCACGCGCGCCATCGCTGAACGGTTGGGCGTGTCGCACATGGTCTTGTACACCTATTTTGACAATCACGACGCACTGGTGCAGGCCCTGCGCGCGCGCCAGCGGGAGGAAAGAGAGGCATCGCGCGCCGAGGCGTTGCGCCAGGCCGAAACCGGCGATGTCGCTGCCGTGATGCGCGAATCTCTCATGCGCTACGTGAACAATGCGAAAGAACACCCCAAGATGTACACGTTTATGTGGGTTCAGCCAATCTCCCATGATGCACTGCACCCCGAACCGCATCGTCCTTACCAGGGCAATGTGCGTTACCTGGCGCAGTTGGTGCAACTCGGCATAGAGCGCGGCGTGTTTGCGCCCCGCGACCCGGCTCTGGCTGCCGCGACCGTCTTCGCCATCATCCATGCTCCTTCTCTGTTCTACCACAATGGCCGCCTGACAGACGAAGACCTGCGCGACCGGATGTCTGCTGAAGCGCTCGACATCGCCATGCGCTATCTGATGCGTGAAACGTAAAGCGTAAAACGTAAAACGTGATTCGCAATTCTTAACTCGTAACTCTTAACTCGCAATTCGTGAGGAGCCTCGTATGAAATCATTATTTCGCTTGTTCAAGTATATGAAACCTTATCGGGTAGAGGTCTTTGCGGCGTTAGTGCTGCTGCTGGGCGTGGTCGCCGCAGACCTGGCGATCCCCCGGCTGACGCAACGGGTGATTGATGAAGGTGTGAAGGCGCAGGATATGTCCGTCATCCTCAGCACCGCGCTGGTGATGTTCGGTGTCGCGCTGCTGGAGGCGTTGATTTCGGTTGGCAACACCGTCCTTGCCGTCCGCGTGGGCCTGAAGACGGGCACCGACATCCGCAGCGCATTCGTGCGCAAGGTACAAACGCTCTCCTTCGGCAACCTCGATCGCTTGCAGACCGGGCAATTGATTGTCCGCGCTACCAGCGACATCAACCAGGTGCAGATGATTATGATGATGGGCTTGCGTATCCTCACCCGCGCACCCATATGGGCCGCCGGCTCGGTAGTGATGTTGCTCTTGACGGCGCGCCAGTTGGTCTGGCTGTGGCTGGCAATGTTGCCGGTGCTCTTCGGCATCGTGGTGGCGTTTATCGTCAAGGCGCGTCCGCTGTTCCTCATCGTGCAGCAAAAGCTCGACAAGCTCAACACCGTGATGCAGGAGAACCTGGCCGGCGTGCGTGTCGTCAAGGCTTTCGTTCGCGCCGAACACGAAAAAAAGCGTTTCGCGCGCGCCAACGACGATCTGATGGCGCAGACGATCAAGGTGTTCAACTTTGTTGTTTTCCTGATGCCGTTTATGATGACGATCACCAACCTGGCGACCGTCGGCGTGATCTGGTTCGGCGGCAACCTCGCCATCGAAGGCGAGATGTCCGTGGGACAGATCATGGCCGCCGTCAACTACATGATCTTCTCGCTTTTCCCGCTGACGATGCTCATCAACATGATCGCGCCGCTCGCTGCCGCTGAAGCCTCCGCCGGGCGCATCCTTGAAGTGCTGGACAGTGAGCCGGAAGTCCAATCCCCCGCTGAAACCCGCCTCCCGGACGAACGGCTGGGGCGTGTGATCTTCGAAGACGTGTGCTTCAGCTACAATCACGGCTGCGCCGACGCCGTTCTAACGGACGTGAACCTGATTGCCGAACCGGGCGAAACGGTCGCCGTCCTCGGCGCGACCGGCTCTGGCAAATCCAGCCTCATTCACCTGATTCCGCGCTTTTACGATGTAGATCGAGGCCGTGTACTCATCGATGGGGTGGACGTGCGCGATTGGCCGATGCACGATCTGCGCGCTCAGGTGGGCATCGCGCTGCAAGAGGCCGTGCTCTTCAGCGGTACTGTGCGCGACAACATCCGCTATGGCCGGCCCGATGCTACTGACGACGAAGTGATCGCCGCAGCGCAGGCAGCGCAGGCCCACGACTTCATTATGGCGATGCCTGATGGCTACGATACGCTTATCGGACAGCGCGGCGTCAACCTTTCCGGTGGCCAGAAGCAACGCATCGCCATCGCCCGTGCGCTGTGCGTCCGCCCGCGCGTGCTCATTCTTGACGATAGCACCAGCGCAGTGGATGTGGAGACCGAGAGCAAACTTCAGGACGCGCTGGATGAATTGTTGCACACCCAACTGGCGCAGCGCAGCACTGTCTTCGTCGTCGCACAGCGCATCAGCACCGTCCTCACCGCTGACAAAATCGTAGTGCTGGACAGAGGCCGCATCGCTGATGTGGGGACGCACGCCGAGTTGCTGACGCGCAGCCCGATTTACCAGGAGATTTATCAGTCACAGTTGGGCAATGGAAATGGTAGACAGTAGACGGCAGACGGTAGAGGGGGATTCGGAGGAATAGGGGATGATGGAACAACGACAACCTTCTTTGGGAAATGGACGGGGTGGGGCGGGCGCGCCGGGGAATCTCGGCGGTGGGCCGCCGCAAGGCGGGCCGCAGTTGCCGGGGCCGGGCGGACGACGCTTTGGGACACCGATTGAGAAAGCGCGCGACATGCGGGGTACGGTGCGGCGACTGCTCGGCTATTTGCGTCCGCACCGTCTCGTATTGGTAGTGGCGACTGTTCTAGTGGTGGCGAGCACGCTCCTGGATCTGGTCGGCCCGTATCTCAACGGCGTGGCCATAGATCGCTTCATCACCCGCCGCGATGTCGCCGGCTTGGGACGGCTTGCTTTGCTGATGTTGGGCGTTTATCTGGTGGTCTGGGTGATGCGTGTGGCACTGGCGCGGCTGATGGTGAACATGGTGCAGAAGGTGATGCGCACGATGCGCGCACAGCTCTTCGGGCATTTGCAGACGCTCTCCTTGAGCTTCTTCGATCAGCACCCGCACGGCGATCTGATGAGCCGCCTCACCAACGACCTGGACGCGCTCGGCCGGCTGCTGGCGCAAAACGTGACGGATTTGATCAGCGGGTTGTTGTCGCTGGTGGGCATCGTGGTGATGATGTTCTCCATCAACTTCTGGCTTTCGCTCGGTTCAATGTTCGTCTTCCCGCTGATGTTGTGGTTCACCGGTTACGTCGGCAAGCGCACACGCCAGGGCTTCCGCGAGTTCCAACGGCGCATCGGACAGCTAAACGGTGAATTGGAGGAAATCTTCAGCGGGCAGCGCGTCATCCTCGCTTTCGGGCAGGAGGGCAGCACGCTGGCGAAATTCGACCGGGTCAACGAGGAGACGCGCGACGTGGGCATCCGTGCCCAGACTTACGCCAACCTGATCCCGCCGTTGATGGGCATTTTCAGCAACGCCAACATTGCCATCCTCGCCGGGTTGGGCGGCTGGATGGTGATTCGTGGCTGGGCCACCGTTGGCACGATCCTCACGTTCTACAACTATTCGCGCCGCTTCGCTAACCCGCTGCGCCAGTTGGGCGATCTCTACAACCAGATTCAGTCCGCCTTGGCCGGCGCCGAGCGCGTCTTTGAGCTGCTCGACCAGCAACCGGAAATTCTCGAAGCGCCCAATGCGATTGTGCTCGACAAGGTGCAAGGCGATGTGATCTTCGATCACGTGACCTTCAGCTACGTCCCCGATGTGCCGGTCATCAAAGATATGAGCTTCCACGCCGAGCCGGGCAAGACGATGGCATTGGTCGGCCCGACGGGCGCGGGCAAGACGACGATGATCAACCTGCTCTCGCGCTTCTACGACATCCAGGGCGGCAGTATCCGCATCGATGGCGTGGACTTGCGCGACTATAACAAGGCCAGCCTGCGCCGTAAACTCGGCGTGGTGCTGCAAGATACGTTCCTGTTCTCCGAATCGGTGATGGAGAACATCCGCTACGGGCGATTGGACGCGACCGATGAAGAAGTCATCGCAGCGGCGACGCTGGCGAATGCCGATCAGTTCATTCGCCGCCTGCCGCAGGGCTACCAGACGGAGTTATCGGAGCGCGGCAGCAACCTGAGCCAGGGCCAGCGCCAGTTGCTCGCCATTGCGCGCGCGATTCTGGCCGATCCGGGCATCCTCATCCTCGACGAGGCGACGAGCAGCGTGGATACCCGCACCGAGCAGCACATCCAGGAGGCGCTGCTGCGGCTGATGGAAGGCCGCACCAGTTTCGTCATTGCCCACCGCCTGAGTACCATCCGCGAGGCCGACACCATCCTGGTCATCAATGATGGCGAGATCATCGAGCGCGGGTCGCATCAGGAGTTGTTGGCGCAGCAGGGGTTCTATCACCATCTGTATGTGAGCCAGTTCCGGGGACAGGTGGAAGCCCAATCCTGACGCGCGGGGGGAAAATGACCACCCATCTCCACAAATCTGGCTTTCCAATTTGTGGAGATGGGTGTAGATTCGTAGTACATTTTGTCGCTGATGCCGTAGGATTGTACTCCATCCAGGCATGGGTGTGAACTCTTGATGGCTATGTGGGGGGAGGCTGAACAATGCAGAAGTGGCAACACTGTAAACTACAGGGAAGTCGGGTGAGCTTTTTGGGGTCAGCGGGCGCTTTCGAGAACAAACGCGATTTGCATCTCACTGCTCGCCTGGCATTCAGCAAACTTGAGGACGAGGGATGGGAGCTGGTGACGGTGCTGCACGACCCTGATCCTGACGGCGATTTCATCTATTTTTTCAAACGTCCTGTTCCAGCCGGCCTGTGAAACAGTTCAGAAGCGCGCCCGCGTGTTTGCCCCAGGTCAATGCGGAGCACAACAGGCAGATAAACCTTCGGAAAAACGGGCGCTTCGTACGCGCCGATGTCACACGTCACGCCCTGGGGGCGTCCGATATTGCGCTGATCAACGGTGATCACAGCGCCGTCAATGGCGGCGCAACTTCCGGTATCAACGGCCTGACTGCCTGGGAGCAGGGCATGAGTCCATGTGGGGCCGCCATAATCTGCCAGAGGGAGCAGCAAGGGATCAATGCCGACAAGGTTGCCGGTCGCATTGCCAACAATCGTGCAATCGCTGCTGCTCTGGATCAGGTTAAAACCCGCCGATGTCAGCACGCCGTTGCAATCGGGACCGGTCTGAATTGACACGTTTCCTGCCAGGATCGTGTTGCGAGCTTGAGCGGTGCCCACGCTGTTGTAAATGCCGCCGCCCTTGCCCGAATTAAGTCCGTCGTCCCCTCCTCCAGCTCCGGCGCGGTTATGGGTGAGCGTGCCATTGTCTATGGTGAGGACACCCGTATTGTAAATGCCGCCTCCATGGCCGCCTTCACCTGAATCAACCAGAGTCTCGCCCCCGGTCCCGGTGTGATTGCCGGTTATCGTCGTGTTGCTTACCTTCAGCGTGTCCGTGGTATAGATTCCGCCGCCATACCCACCATTGCCCGCCATAGCATGACTGCCGCCACAGCTATCACCGTTCGCCGTTTGATTGTCATGAACGGTGCTGCTGTCCAGTGTCAAGCGGCCTGCGTTGTAAAGACCCCCGCCATGTCCCCCGCTGCCACATGCAATGTTCGGCGGAGCAATAAATCTGCCCCCTATCGCAGTGCGGTTGCCGCGAATTGTACTGTTCTTTATAGTCAGGTTGCCCGCGTTATAGATGCCGCCGCCATAACCGGCTGCCCCAGCGCTGCCAAATTCACCGCTATCGCCGCCTGCTCCGGCGACGTTATCACGCACGGTGCTGCTTTCCAATGTCAACGTTCCGGGGTTAAAAACGCCCCCGCCGCGGCCCCCGTCGCCGCCGTCGCCCTGTTCTCCCTCCCCCGCGCAGCCATTCCCGGCTTGATTGTCAGCGATAGCGCAGCCGGCCAAAGTCAGGATTCCCGCGTTCGCTATACCGCCTCCATCGCCGCCATTGCAGGCGTCGCTGGTTCCATCAGGGGCGTGGCCATTGCGGATCATCACATTCGTCATCGTAACCGTAGCGCCGGCATGGATCTGAAATATCCGGTCGAGTTGGTTCCCATCAATCCAGGGAGGCTCTACCCCTGGACCCTGGATCGTGACGTTGCTCTTGATGTCCAGATCGCCAGCGGCGTTCTCATCCTCGTTTGGACCCGCCAGGGTCAACGTATATGTTCCAGAGGGCAACGTGATCGTCTGCACATCGCTCTCGCCGCAGGCATCCACCGGAGTGTGCGTGTTGATAGTTTGAATGGCTTCACGTAACGAGCAGTTGCCATTGTTAATCAACTCGTCCGCGCTGGTGGTGACCGTTATGGCTGCGCCGGTCTGTACAGCGGTTGCCGGTATAGGCACGAAAAGATCGGGCGGCGTTGGCGCAATCAGAGCGAGGCTACCCGCCAGGCATAAAACTCCTACCCTTTTGAGCCAGGTGAACGCGCGTTTTAGCATCGTGCGGTGCCCTCTTTTGGCTGGCAAAATGTCTGACGAAGCGTGTTATGTCAGGTGTGATGGCTGTGTCGCACCGTCAAAACGGGGCAGTGGGCGTATTCGATCACCCGTTCGGCCACGGCGCCGATGCGTCCTAATCGCTGCGTCCCCAGCCCGCCGACGCGCCCAATGACGATGAGATTCGCGCTGACCTCGCGCGCCAATTCGGTGATCTCGATATGCGGCGTGCCGTAGCGAATGATTTGTTCGGCGGCGACATCTTGCTGGGCCGCCAGGCGCGACAGGTAGTCCAGGTAGTGTTGGGCCTTGTCGCTGAATTCCGCGCGCACTTCATCCAGCGTTTTGCGCGTTGTGCGGGAGACGTCCTCCGCAGTTTTGTCGTCAATCACGTAGACAAAGGTGATCTTGGTGGGACACATTGAGGCGATGTGGATGGCTAACTGGCCGGCCTGGATCGAAGTTTCGGAACCATCGGTGGGAACGAGGATGTGCGAAAAGGGACTCTTTCGTGTTTCCATCGGTACCTCCATAGCTAAAACGTAAAACGTAAAATGTGAAGCGTAAAACGTCATGGGGGGAGATACTTATCAGCAGTTACGCGGTTCTTCTCTTTAGACAGGATTTACAGGATTGACGGGATGAAAAAGCTTCCTACAAAGCCTTTTTTAATCCTGAAAATCCTGTTAATCCTGTCAGAAAATGACAAGGTGCGTAACTCCTATTATGTTTTGCGTTTTACGCTTGACGAAATCAGCCAAACTCGTAGGAAGTGGGTTTGCCGCCGCCGATATCGCGGTAGGGCTGTTGGTATTCGCGGGTGGGCGGCCCGACGCGCGCGGTTGTACCCTTCGACTTGAGCCGCTTGAGCCGGAATGTCTCCTCGCGCTCGCGTTCTTCTAAGGCGCTTTCGATGTATTTGATGGTTGCTTCATATTCTGGGATGAAGATATATTGCAAGGCGTTGACGCGCCGCTGCGTCTTTTGTAGCTCGCGCGCCAGCCGCCACACGGACGTCATCATCTCGGAGAGCATTGGGATTTCGTCCAGCACCGCGCGGAAGCGTGTGACAGCCTCGTCGAGCGGCACGGTGGTATCCCCCAGGCCGTAAGGCATCTCTGGCGGTTCGCCGTGGGCTTCGATGGTGGGGATGACGACACCCATAATGCTGCGCAGCTTGATCTCGACCTCCACGGTTTTGTTGACGGCGAGCGCCGTCCACTCCAGACGCTCCTGTCCCATCGAAAGCCGCGCCTCCACCAGCGCCCGGTAAGCGTTGTCCAGCTTTTGCCAGACACGGGTTTGCTGCGCCGCCGCGTCGTGCGCGTGGCGGATCAGCTCGGTCGTCAAGACTTCCCGCTTTTTATCCAGAATTTCATACCCTTCCTGCGCCAGCTTGAGCGCCTGGCGCGTGCGGAAAAGGTTACTGCGGGTGGGAGCGATCTGCTGCGGCATAGGCTATGCTTTCTTGTAATACCGCTCGATCTCGGCCTCTGAAACGCGGGTCAGCTCTTCGCGCGGCAGCAGCGAGAGCATTTGCCAGCCGATGTTGAGGGTGTCTTCGACGGAGCGATTCTCGGTCGGACTTTGGCCGATGAGGCTGCGCTCGAAAGCGCGCCCGAAGGCCAGATAATCCTGATCCACCGAAGTCAGCTCTTCTTCCCCGATGACCGACGCCAGCGAACGCACATCTTGCACGTGGGCGTAGGCGGCATAAAGCTGCGCGGCCAGGTGCGCGTGATCGCCGCGCGTGCGCCCCTCGCCGATGCCGTCTTTCATCAACCGCGAGAGGGAGGGCAGCACAGACACTGGCGGGTAGACGCCCTGCTGGAAGAGTTCGCGGCTGAGCACCGTCTGCCCTTCGGTGATGTAGCCGGTGAGGTCGGGCACGGGGTGGGTGATGTCGTCGTTGGGCATGGTGAGAATCGGCAGTTGTGTGATAGACCCAGAACTTCCCTTGATGCGGCCGGTGCGCTCATAGAGTGAAGCCAGGTCGCTGTAGAGATAGCCGGGATAGCCCTTGCGGCTGGGCACTTCGCCCCGGATGTTCGAGATTTGCCGCAGCGCCTCGCAGTAGTTCGTCATATCGGTCAGCACCACCAGTACGTGCAATCCCTTCTCGAAGGCCAGAAACTCGGCCAGCGTGAGCGCCGCGCGCGGCGTGATCAACCGTTCAATGGGCGGATCGTCCGCCAGATTGAGGAACATCGCCACGCGCAGCAGCGCGCCGCTGCTGGTAAACGCCTCGCGGAAGAAATCCGCGACGTCGTGTTTGATGCCCATCGCCGCAAAGACGATGGCAAAGGACTGCGATTCTTTGTCGGCGGAGAGAATGGTGGCCTGGCGCACAATCTGCGCGGCGAGTTGGTTGTGCGGCAACCCACTGCCGGAGAAAATCGGCAGCTTTTGTCCCATCACCAGCGCATTCATCCCGTCGAGTGCGGAGATGCCGGTCTGGATCACGTCGCGCGGATAGAGGCGCGCGGTTGGGTTGATCGGTTGCCCGTTGATGTCGTCCCAACGCTCGGCGAGGGGCGGCGGACCGCCGTCAATGGGCGCGCCCAGGCCGTCGAAGGTGCGCCCCAGCATTTCCAGCGAAACTGGAATCCGCATCGGACGGCCCTCAAAGCGGACGTGGGTATCCTCAATCGAAAGTCCCGTTGTCCCGGCAAATACCTCAATCACGGCAGCTTCTTCGCCGACTTCCAACACCCGGCCCCGCCGCACCCGCCCTTGCGCGTCCACGATCTCGACGACTTCGTCGTAGCCGACGCCGCGCATCCCTTCCACGACTACAATCGGCCCTTCGACACGCGCCGCGCCTAGAATTTCCTGTCCACCCTGTTCATTGCTTGCTGGCATATTTTTACTTCCTGAAAACAATCTGTCAGTCGTGAGTCAAGTCACGTTGATGGTTGAACGTTGGCTATGCATACTCCCGTTCTAGTTGATCCATTTGTGTGTCCAGATCGGCCATCACCGCCTCCATTTGACCCAGGTTATCATTAGGAATGTTGGTCTTCATCCGCACCAGGGTGTTGACGATGGGGAGGTTGTGCAGCAGGATGATCGGGCAGCCCTTGGCGACGATGCGCGCGGCGCGATCGTGATAGTGCAAGATGGCGCGCAGCATCCGGATTTGCTTTTCTACGGCGGCGTAAGCGTCAATCGCGTCCAGGGCGCTTTGTTGCAGAATCCCCTCGCGCAGCAGCCGCGCTGTTTCCAGGATCAGCCGTTGGTCATCGGGCAGTGCGTCCGGGCCGACAAGTTTGACGATCTGTTGCAGGCGGCTTTCCCGTTGCAGGATTTCCATAGCCTGCGTGCGTAGTGTGTACCAGTCGGCGTAGCCCTGGCTTTGCCACCAATTGACGACTTCATCCACGTACTCGCTGTAACTATCGAGCCAGTTGATGGCCGGGAAGTGTCGCGCTGAAGCCAGGCTCTTGTCCAAAGCCCAGAAACAGCGGATGAAGCGTTTGGTGTGCTGCGTGACCGGCTCGGAGAAGTCGCCGCCGGGCGGGCTAACCGCGCCGATGATGCTGACGGAGCCTTCCGCGCCGCTCAGCGTGATCGTGCGTCCAGCCCGTTCGTAGAATTCCGCCAGCCGGGCCGCCAGGTAGGCGGGATACCCTTCTTCGGCGGGCATCTCTTCCAGCCGGCCCGAAATTTCGCGCAGCGCCTCGGCCCACCGCGAGGTGGAGTCGGCCATAATGGCGACGTGGTAGCCCATGTCGCGGTAATACTCGGCGAGGGTGATGCCGGTGTAGACGCTGGCTTCGCGGGCGGCTACTGGCATGTTCGAGGTGTTGGCGATCAGGATGGTGCGCTCCATCAGCGAGCGGCCGCTGCGTGGATCAACCAGTTCTGGGAATTCCTGCAGCACCTCGGTCATCTCATTGCCGCGCTCCCCGCAACCCACGTAGATGACCACGTCGGCGTCGCTCCACTTGGCGACTTGATGCTGGGTGATCGTCTTGCCGGCGCCGAAGCCGCCCGGAATGGCCGCTGTACCGCCTTTGACCAGCGGGAAAAACGTGTCCAGCACCCGCTGTCCGGTGACGAGCATTTCGGTGGGGGGGAGACGCCGACGGTAAGGGCGCGGGCGGCGCACCGGCCAACGGCGGAGCATGGTGATCTCTTGCTCGCCGCGCGGCGTTTGCAGCCGGGCGATGGGGTCTACGATGGTGTATTCACCCTTCGGCGCAACCCAGGTGAGGGTTCCTTCCGCTTCTGGCGGCGTTAGCACACGATGTTCGATGAGCGTGGTCTCCGGCGTTGTCCCCAGGAGTGCGCCGCCTTGCACGCGCTCGCCAACCTGAACCCGTGGTGTGAAGGTCCACTTCTGCTTGCGATAGAGCGGCGTGGTTTTGATGCCCCGTCCGATGAATGCGCCGCTGCGCAATTCCAATACCGGCAGCGGACGTTGGATGCCATCGAAGATGCTTTGCAGCAGGCCCGGCCCCAGCTCGACCGAAAGCGGGTATCCCGTGCTGAAAACGGGCGCGCCTGGCCGCAGCCCGGAGGTCTCTTCGTAAACCTGCACGGTGATCACGTCGCGTTCCAGTCCAATGATTTCGCCAATGAGATGCTCGTCGCCGACTTCGACCACTTCCAGCATACCGATGTGCTGTGATCCCCGCGCGCGGATTACCGGTCCGTTGATCCAAATCACTTCGCCAATCTGTGTGCTCATCAGGCCTCTCCGGTCAGAATGTGGAAGACGGTTGTGCGCACATCGTTCTGTATGCGTGTCAGCCGGGTCTCCAGCGTGTTATCGTAACGGCGATGGCCGTTCGCGGTGCTCAGGACAACGCCGGTTCCTGTTTCAAGGGGCGCGCCACGTTCCAGGTGTACGTTGAGCGTCTGGGCCAGGTCTTTCAAGAAAGCGTCGTCCAGCACGTGGTTTGTGACGGCGTCAGCCTGAACAATAAAAGCTTCGTCGCCCAGGTGCGCGACGGCCTCGCTGATCAGGCGTTGCACAATCATCCGATAATCCGTGTGTTGTGGGATCAACGGCAGTTGTTCGCGCACTTTGTCAAAGGTACGGCTGAGCAGTTGCTCGCGGCGTTGCAGCTTGAGCATCTGCGCTTCCAGTTGCGCCCTGGCGATGGCCTGAGCGACATGGTGCGTCGCCGTCTGCTGCGCTGCTTGCCGGATGCGCTCGCTCTCAACAGCGGCATCGGCCTGCGCTTGTTTGCGGATGCTATCCGCTTTGGCCTTCGCTTCGTCCAGGATCACCTGCGCTTCCTGTTGCGCGATCTCTATAATGGCCTGTTCGAGCACTTGAACTTTGTCTCGCCCTATCATATTCGTACTCCCGTGGTTCGCCGGATGACCTCGCTGAGCGCCGGACGGTCGGCCTGCGGTCCCCCTGGTCCGGGAATCTCAACCACCAGCGGGATGGTGCTGTGGGCCGTGAGCCGATCCACGCGCTGGCGGGCCAGGGCCGCCGCTTCTTCAGTGACCAGAATAATGCCGATGCTCTTGTCGTTCAATGCTGCGTCGAGGGCCTGGTTGATTGCTTCACTGGTCGTGACAATCTGCCCTTCCACGCCGACCAGCGCAAACCCGCGCACGGCATCCTGGTGCCCAATGACCATCAGTTTCATCGCCTTTGCTCTCGCGCCCGCGCGCGCCTTTGGTTTAGCGGTTGAGGATGATGAAGGCGATAATCAACCCGTAGATGGCTACACCTTCGGCCAGACCGACGAAGATCAGCGCCTTGCCGAAGACGTCCGGTTTCTCGGCGATAGCGCCGATGGCCGCCGCGCCGGTGGCGCTGACCGCGTAAGCCGCGCCGATTGAGCCGGCGCTGACAGCAATGGCCGCCGCCAGGGATACATAGGGATCACTTGCAGTCGCTTGTCCTAAGCCCGATGCGGCCACGATCTCAGGGGCGAGGAACCACACCAATCCTACGCCCAGGAGCAGCACAGCCATCACGATGTTGACCGTGCTCAGGCCAAAAACCAGTTTACGGGTCATATCTACTTGCCCCACTTTACGTTTGATGATCAACAGCGTAGCCGGCACAAGGGGCAGCAGCCCGGCGAACAAAACAAGTAAATACATCATACTCTACCTCCTGAAAATAAACCGCGAATTGTGACCAATTTGTAGCGTCAGATAGCAACCGCCAACAGTTTTTAGCCGCCAGCGTTTTCTGGAACGTTGAGTTTTCCCGCTTGGGGGATGAGCGATAGAGGCCGATAGGGCATCCCGCCGCCGGAGAAAAACTTGCTGAAGAGTTCGTAGTACTCCAACCGCAGGGTTTGGATCCCCACGATCATTCCCTCGAAGCCGATGACAAAAAGATTGCCCAGGATCACGACAATCCAGTACCCGACGCTGCCCCGCGCGCCGATAACTCCCGCAATGATAAACACAACCAGACTCAACGCGCCGTGGGCGACGGCGAACGCGCCCATACGCACGTAGGAAAGGGTGTTGCTGAACAGGGAAATCAGCGTTTCGAAGAGTTCGAAGAACGCCAGGGCGAGGTAGGTACCGGCATCCCCCTCGATCAGCGGGCGGTGCCCTTCTACCAGATGGGCAAAGAGTTCGGCGAAGGTTAGGCCAACGCCGGAGAGTACTCCGATTATGGCCAGGATAGCGCCAGAGATGGGGATGGCCGCGCCGAAAACGCGCGCTCCCAGTCCCAGCAATGACCAGTAAAAGATCAAACCGGCCAAACCGTTGCGGTTAAAAAGCATACTTCCCCAACGGCGATTCAGCGCCGCGTTGACCATGTTGTAGATAATCCCCGCGCTGATCAACAAAACGCCGACGATGATGGCAAAGAGTAGAATGTCGGTGATTTTCTCCAGCGGACGGAACCACACCGCTCTGAACACATCCTCGAAACCGAAGATGCTGCCGTAGAGCGCGCCGAACACCATCGCCGCTGCGCCGCAGAGCGCCACAACGACGCCGAAGCCAGCCGCGCCCTGCAACGCCTTGATCTTGCGGCCAGCGAGCAGCAAGCCCACCAACAGCAAGAGCAACCCGTGACCCACATCCCCAAACATCAGCCCAAAGACTAAGGGGAACGTCAGCGCCATCATCGGAGTGGGGTCTAATTCGTCGTAGTTGGGCTGTCCATACGTGGTGACCAGACCCTGGAACCCACTGAAAAATGGTGGATTCTTGAGCGATGCTGGAATGTGTCCGATATCTTCCTGGCGGGGTTCGAGAGTTTCGATGACGACCTTATCGCTGACTTTGGCGATGACTTGTTCCAGCCAGGCCAGCGATGCTCTGGGTACCCAACCGGTCACCAGATAGGTGTGCTGTAAATGATCGTAACCCGTGATCGTGTTTGCCAATGTATGGCTGGCGCGCACGCGCCAGAGCAGGTGGCGCAAATGGCGGATCCGTGTTTCCTGGAGGTGCGCGATTTCCATTTCGTACTCGCTGATGCGTTGGCGGGTGCGCTCGATGCCGGCTTGCAGCGCCGCAATGGCCTGGGCCGGCGTTCCCCGGTAGTCTTCGGGGGGCATCAGGGTGTTGAGATAGGCGCTGCGCGCGGCCCGATTGAGTACGGTCGCATCTTGTTGTAGACCAAACAAGACGACTGTAGCGAGATGACCTTCATGGCGCAGGGTGATGAGGACAAAGGGCACATGTTCCAGGCTGCTTTCGAGGCGTTCGATGTTCGCCGCCGGGATTGATCCGAGCATCACAAACGTGTAACGCAGGTCGCGCAGCGTTCCCAGGTCAATGTCCAGGTCCGCAATCGGCGCTAATTGCCCGACATATTTCTGTAATTGCGTCAAACGTCGTCGGGCGGCTTCCAATTCACGAACGGGCGTTTCGGCTTCATGCTCAAGCCGCTCGATGTCCCGCTCGGCCACGCGCGGCTCAATGATGTGGGGTGGGGTAGCGGGTGGCGCTCCTTCATCAATCTTAAGCTCCTCCATCACAAAGAGGATGCGCCGCTCTACGGCTACCAAATCTGTTGTCCACGTTTGCCATTCGTTGCTACCCCGCGAAGGCATACCGATAGTCGTTTGCGCGGTGGGAATCTGGTGGAAGATGCCAGAAGCGGCCAGCGCCTCAGTCGTGCGCACGACCTCCTGGTCCGGGATGACGAGTTCAACTTTACTCATGGCTTGTGGCTTAAACATATTGATCACCACTCCATATCAATGATCGCTGCGAGTCTCTCGACGGGAAGTTGGGATGCTTTGGCTTCAACGATGGCGATCAGATCTCGCAGTTCGTACTCCAGGAGCATAAGGTATGCCAGTTGAACGCCGATATGGAAGGGATTGCCCAAGAAAGTCCCGCGACATAATTGCATCGTGTGCCGGTGTAAAGCGCGTTCTATGGATGCGAGTTGGCGTTGTTGAGGCGGCGCTTCCTCCCCGGGTTGCGTTGCCGCATTATCAAGCCCTTCGATGCCGGGATAGATGCGTTTGACGATAGTGACAACATCCGCCCCTTCAGCTACGGCGCGAATATCTGCATCTTGTACCTGGTAGCCAAAGGGTAAAGTGTAGTTGATGATTTCCTGTACGGAAAGATGGTGGTAGACACGATAACGGATCGCCCACAGTAGATTGTCTATGTCAATACTGGTGCCCACGAGGCGAAGCGCCTGTTCATGATCCATGCCCTTCAGACTGGCGATACTCTGCCACAGCCCGCGCCGATAATCCAGGTCTAGTGCGACTTCCAGAGGAAACAGGTTCTTTTCTGTTTCATAACGCTCGACAGCGTGAACCAAAGTCTCATAATAAGGGGTGTGCCGGATGCGTTCGATGGCGCGCACAATGCTGCCGCTGGCAAGCATCCGTTGGATATGCTCGTTGGTCAGCGTGACGTAGCGGAACATCGGCGACAGGAGACGACGTACTTCGTCCCACGATGCACCGGTCTCGACCCCGCGCAAGGTAGCCTTGAGGTTATCAACCTCGTACAGCCGCCAGAGTTGGATGATGAGTTGGCGCGCCGGCTCTGGCGTCAAACGGATGAGTTTCTCGTAGGCTTGCGTTAAATGCCAGCGCAGTTGATAGACCGTGCGACGTGGTGTGAGAATCTGACGATCCAGTTTAAGGTAGACGCCATAAGCCGTTTTCTCTAATTGCCCGAGGAGCGCGTCGAAACTGCCGGCCTGGACGAGCGTGCGCCATGTTTCTGGCGTCAGTAACGTCGCATACAGTGCGCGTGTTGTCGCGTTGACTTGCGCATAGGCTGAGACATTGGATCGTATCATACAGTCACGCTTGTCCCACCACACGGGCAAGCACGAAATCAACTGCGCGATCAAGGTGTGTAGCGGCTATGGCATCCAAACGTTGGGCGTCTGCGCCGGCCTGGGCAATGATCCGCGCATTTTCGCTTTCGGCTTGTTGTTCGCCCGTTGCGATGATGTGTTCGGCATCCTGTTGCGCCTGCGCCAGACTGAGCTTGCGCATGTCGTCCGCTGCTTTTTCGGCCGCGGCAACGATCTCGGCTGCCTGCTGTTGGGCGTCGCTGTGCAGCTTTGCGGCAGTTTTTTCGATAGCGAATATACGTGCAATGGTTTCTTGGCTCATGGGATTGCTAACCTGACAACAAATAACCGCCGTCGCGTGAATTCTCGCAGTCCGGCGGTAAAGTTATTATAGTTCAAATCAGTGCAAAATCAAGACGACGCTTTCGCCTTTCGCCTTTCACACTAGACCAGACAGGTTTTCTGAAACCTGTCTGGTCTGCAACAGGCAAACAAAACCCCCGCGACCTCATGCAGGTCGCGGGGGAAAGTCAACCCATACAGTTACGGAATACAGAGCGATTGACCGGCGTAGATCGTGTCACTCCACATTCCGTTGGCGCGTTTGATGGCGTCAACGGTCGTCCCATAGCGCCGCGCGATAGAGAAGAGCGTATCGCCCCAGCTAACCGGGTGTCGACGCGAGCATCCTCCTACGGGTTGAGGCTGCGCCGGCATGTTGGGTTGGCGGTTGCCAAATGTGACCACGGTACACGTGCCGCTGGCGCTCAACGTCAGAGTTTGCTTCACCGCTGTCACTGCCACCCAACCGCTTTGGACTGTTTCTGAGATGACGTAGGTGCCCGGGGTCAGTCCGTTGAAACGCACGTGCCCGGTGCCGTCGGTGGTTCCCGTCTGGACAGTGCCGCCATAAGCCGGTTTGATGTTGATCTGCCAGCCGGGTATCCCTACATTATCGGTCGCGTCAAGTTTGTAGACGTCCACGCAGGCGTAGTTGGTCCGGTTCTTGAAGCGGACTTCTTCGCAGACGAAGGGGCGGGTGATGACCACGTCAAACTCCGACGGTGTTACGGGTTCCCAACCAGTCTGGAGCACCTCGGAGATGCGCCATGTCCCCATGCTGAGCTGGTGGAACTGGAAGAAGCCGTTCTTGTCGGTGACGGTGGTGTATTGCTCGCCAGCGGCGTTGCGCGCAACGATGGTCCAGCCAGAAAGCCCTTGATCCAGATGGTTAATCTTGTAACCGGCGACGCAGCCCAGTGATTCATTTTTGAAGGTGACGGTTGTACAGTGCCCGGGGGTGTCCAGGTTCACCACCGCTTCGGATGCGCCCATGGAGCGCCAGTTTTCCTTCACCTCTTCTTTCACCTTCCACTCACCGAGCGGCAGGTTGTCGAAGGTCGCAATGCCCAGGTTGTTGGTAGGCTTGCTGATGCTGGCCTGGGTGCCATCGGGGCGGGTGAGCGTGATTTTCCAATTGGCGAGGGCCTTGCCGCCCGCATCTATCTTTTGAACCTGGATACAACCGCCGTGAATCTGCATGTTGACGAAGCTAAGCGTCTGGCAGGCGCCGGGCACGCGCGGGGCGATCAGGTTGACGAGTTGCTGGTTGGTATGACCGGGCGCCGGAATCCAGCCGACTTTATACTCTTCTGTCACCGTATAAACGCCGGTAGGCAGGTTGATGAAGCGCACTCGCCCTTGCCCGTTGGTGATGCCGGAGTACGTATCCGTTTTCGTCGCTACGGTGATTCCCCAGCCAGGAATACCAGCCAGGTTCGTGAGACCCAGTTTGCCCTGCGCGTCGAGTTTGGCGACTTCCAGACAGGGCAGGGCTTCAAGCTTCATGCGCACATTGGCGCAGTTTTTGCCTGAACCGCTCAGGGTGACGCTGAATGAGGCCGGGGTGAAGGGCCGCCATCCATTGGGAACCTCTAGCTCCACGGTGTAAGTTCCGGCAGCCAGCTTTTCGAACTTGAATGCACCCTTAGCGTCAACCGGCTTGGTTTGCGCCGCGCCTCCCGCCGGCGTGATGCGCACTGTCCAACCGACGCCCTGGACCTGGTGGTAAGTGTCAATCACGTAACCGGAGATACACGTGCCTCCTTGCCCGACAATGGGTGGTTCCGCAACCTGCTGATCTGCGCCTTCTGGCGCAGCGGCAACCGGTTCCGCCGCCGTTGAAGCGTCTTTCACTTCTACCAGCGGGAGGGCCAGGCTTGTAGATTCCGTCTGTGCGGCGTTGCCAGCGGCCGGATTTTCGACGGCTGGAGCATTAGCTTCTGAGACCTGATTCGAGGCTCTGACCGACGCGAAGGTGGTTACAACTCCGAAAGCCAAAACTACAACGAGGGCTAAAGTAAACATCAACCAACGGGATCGCATGATACTCCTCCTTTCTCATCAGACGTGCATTACCGAACGATATGTTAGAAAAAGTCTTAGGAGACTAAGTTCATATTACCATAAATTACTGTCAAATGCAAGTTTGCACAACAATACAACAATATATCCGTTAGGGTTATGTGGCAAGTTTGTAGCAGTCATGTGGCGATGGTTTTCATTCCAGCGCCAGGTCTTCGCCCAAGAGATAGTGGCTGAACCAGGTTGGATTCTGGTGCAACAGGCGGAGAGGTTGCGTGTTCATCGAATTTTCGAGATGTCATACTTGTTTTCCTCAAATACACAAAACAGTGGATGGCTCACCCGCCGGGGGTGCCCATCCACTGTTTGGATTAGGGATTTAGTTGTTCTCAGTACTTGAGGCGCTAACACCACCGCTATCAGTGCCGCTACTAGCGCCCTTTCTTGAGGAAGCGATAGACGGCGATGACGACGATTGCGCCGATCACCGCCACAATGATGCTCGTCAGGTTGACGCCGCTCACCAGGTCGACGCCCAACAGCAGGCTGGTGATCCAGCCGCCCACGACGCTGCCGACGACACCCAGGATGAGATCCGTCAGGACGCCGGTCTTGGCCTTCATCAGCCACGAAGCCAGCAGCCCGGCGATCAATCCTACTATGATTGTTGCGATTAAACCCATGGTGTTCCCTCCTAGTTTGTTTAGAGACTCTCGACCAGTTTTCTCAACAGATGCATGGCCTTCTTGACCCGCATTGTGTCTTTGGGGTTGCCGCCGGCCACGAAGTTCCCCACGATGCCGCCGCCCATCAGTGTATCCAGCGTATATTTCACTTTGCACTCATCGGCGCTCAGCCCGAGCAACCCGCCGCTCGGTCGCAGGACGAAAACGTGGGCGTCTTTGTCATTGCCCAACTGGGTGACGATTTCCAGACGCTTCATCGGCACCAGCTTTGCCACCGTGGCTGTGCCGGCTTTGCCCTCCGCTGCCCATTCAACACTCCCGCCTTCGTTGATCGATGTCACTTTTGCGACACTGTCTATGCCCGGAAACCACTGGGGCCAGTAGGTGGGGTTGGTGATCACCCCCCACACTTTCTCAACCGGGGCATCGATCTCCACTTCACGTTCAAATTTCGGCATGTTCTTACCTCCTTTGGCTTGAAGCATTTGTAATGCGGTCACTACAACTGACCATATTCATTATAGGTCTGCCCATGGCGGATGTCAAATTTTTGACCAGATAATCTTGCGAAACGTTACACAAAATGTAATGAACGCACATAGGGTAGGAATCTCGATTATGCCCGCCCGTGGCAGTGCTTGAACTTTTTGCCGCTTCCGCACGGACACGGATCGTTGCGTCGGGCCTGTGCGAAGCGGGCCGCCAGTTCCGCTTCTTCTTGGGCCAGGCGTTGCATCACGTTGGCAGGCGCGCGGCGCTGACGCAGTTCCTCGGCCATCATCCGCATGGGATGCTCGATGTGGGTGAAGAACGCCTTGTAGCCTTCGCAGAGGTAGTTCAACCCGGGTTCACCATCAGGTGTGACCGCGATACGATTTTTGGGACAGCCGCCGTTGCAGATGAAGCGCACTCCGCAATCGAGGCACTGTTGGGGAAGCGCGTCGCGTTTGGCCTGCCCAAACGCTCGTTGACTTTCCGAGGTCACCATCTCCACGAGTGGCGTCTCCATGATATTGCCCAGCCGGTAGCGCGGTTCGACGAAGTGGTCGCAGGCGTAGAGGTCGCCGTTGTGTTCCATCGCCAATCCCAAACCGCACGTCGGCTCGAAGATGCACAGCCCAGGTCGTTGGCCCATCCACGCCGCCAATGCCACGTCGAAAATCTGCACGTAGACGTGGCCCACGTCGCGGCGCACCCACTCATCGAACACGCCGCTGAGGAAATCGCCGTACTGCCGCGCGGTGACGGAATGCTCGGTGAGTGTCGTCCCCTCC
>Ga0208197_1000222_pt1 | contig 79173 bp, 70 predicted proteins | sample AD_JPNNA4_MetaG_FD_184444 | JGI IMG/M metagenome (GOLD analysis project Ga0208197, IMG submission 184444) | Active sludge microbial communities of municipal wastewater-treating anaerobic digesters from Japan - AD_JPNNA4_MetaG (SPAdes) (version 2) | ecosystem: Engineered > Bioreactor > Anaerobic...
AAACTGGCGGCCTGGACGCGCAAGATGGCCGCTTCACATTCGCTTGTATTCATCATCAGCCTCCGGAGTTGGGTTAGCCTAGTTATACCCCGGCTTTGGTTAATGGCGAATACTTTATGACACTAACGTAAGTTGTTTCTCGATGTATTGATGGTTCAGCAGTTAGTCATTTCTCGATCCTTTGATGGACGACACCTATCAGATATCAATTCTCTGACTTGCGGCGGCTAACATCCGCTAGAGCCGACAGCGCCTTCTGCGCTCGTTGGATTGCGATTTCTTGACTTTGTCGGCATACTCGTTCAGAAATGGTGGTCCTGCCCACCCGGCGCTGCGGCTCAGCTTTTCGGTTAGCCAGCGCACCTAGTCGCATTGATGGAATGGAAGTTCATTGGGAGGCACGTTGTGAAGCCAATCAACACCGATTTACTGAGAAGCCTTTTGCCACGCTTCCGTACTTTTCTCGAAACAGAAGGCGAGCAATGGCAGAAGGACCGACAGAATAAGGATGAGTTTTTCGCGCGCTATTTTTCAGAGCAGCAGATTGATCGCCTTGATGAAGGCGTATTGCGTGAACTGATTCACGTTCTCTGGGCTTTCAACGGCTGGACAAACAAGGATTGGCTTCTACAAGAGATGCTTCGTTCTGGGTTACCAGCGATTCGGGCTGCATTCAAGCAACTCCTGTATGGAACAGAGCCTCTTCCAAAGCGATTTGACGATGTCAGGAAGAGCGTCCGCATGATGGGGGCGGCCTGTATCTCAGAGATTCTGGCACATCATAATCACACCGAGTATTCCATTTGGAACAGCAGGAGCAGGCAAGGGCTAATAACCCTTGGAGTTGATGAGTCACGCCTACCAAAGTCTGCACAGATTAGCGGAGCACAGTACGCGGCTTACTGCAAGTTAGTCCAAGATGTTCGCGGCCAGGTCGCGAAGGTAGATCCTGCATTTGACGATCTGTTCAAACTTGATTTCTTGCTGTACTACATTTCCCTTGAGGAAATACGCCCAGAGATGTCAATAGAGACACCAGTTATGACGCGAGTAGAAGCCGAAGACTTCGAACATGATGTTGTAGTAGACCAGGTAATTGAGCTGGGAGATGGCCTTGGGTTTGAGGTGCAGAAGGAATTTAGCGTAATGCCAGGATGTCGTATTGATGCGATTTGGAGAAGTCGTGTGGCGAATTTGGGCACCATTTCTTATGCATTTGAGGTGCATAGGAAGGGGAGTCGCGATTCTGCCATCTTGAACCTGCAACGCATCAGGCGCGATCCGACCATTCAAAAAGTGGTCATTGTTTCATCAAGGGATGAGCTGGACCAGTTCAAGCGCGAGATAGCATCATTGGACGAAGGTTTCCGCAATGCTGTGGGGTACTTTGAGGTTCGAGATCTGCAACGGGCATTGAGTCATGTACAGGGCTTGAAGGACATCCTTAACACCTTGGGTTTGTTAATCGCGGGCGCTGGCTAACAAGCGGCTGTAGCCGATCGCGCTTCGCGCTCGCCTTCGGCTTGCGCTCGCGCGGCGGCTAAGCCGCGAGCCGTTGGGCGGTCTTAGCCGAATGAGTAGCAGAAAACGGAAGCATCCAGATGAAACGTTTAATCTCTCCCGTCTTGGTAGTTTATTTGCTGGTTGCCTGTAGTGGCCCTGCGACACCTGCTACCCCAATCCCGAGTGATGTTGCAAAATCTGTTTTGGAGAAAGTGGCAGAAGAAATCTGTTATGGGCATCCCCAAACAAGTTCATTCTTCTATGACGAAACGACTTATGGACTCCTTTGCTCTCCAGCGGGCGGTCATCATACCCTCATAACATTGGAATGGTTCAGCAACGAGAGTGACGCGCAAGCCGCCTTCGATGTACAGAAAAAAGGCCGCATAGTCATGGAATTCCATGGGGCTTCGCTTTTGGTGTGGGGTGAGGATCATCCCTCATTCCCAGGTGGAAGAGAGGAGTATCGGATTTGGCTTTGGCAAATGCGACAATGGCTTATCGGGGTTCGGGCGTTTGACGACACTCATTTCATAAGTGCTCCTGACCCAGGTAAGGTTTCTGAAGCCATCTACCAAGTTGGATTGGAATATGGGCTATTCACTACCAATGACCAGTAGTCTTGTAAGCCAATCAAATGAGCAACAAAACCGCCCAACCTGCCGCTCCAGCCGACACGCTCCGCTGCGCTTCGCGGCGCAGGTGAAGCGCCAACCGTTAGGCCAGGATTACGATAACAACACAATTTCAAACGGAGGTGTAAAATGGGAAACTTTAGGCGTACTTGGGTAATACTGCTGTTAGGTTTTGTCTGTATGATTTTTGTTTCATGTAGTAGTGGCGGAACAAAGGGAGCATGTAAGGATGGAAATTGTATCACTATGCAACTAGAGGAACCAATTACTTTCGGACAATCTACAACATTAACTGTCACCGTAAGTACAGAAAATAGTCTCTCAAACGTGGAAATTCATCTGAATGCCAGTGCTCCTGATTTACAATTTCTTCCCCAGAAGCAATGGTTTGTAGATACATTGCCGAATCAGCCTGTGATTGTAACTACTACTATTGTGTTTCCAGCACGAGAAGAAAACTACCTCATTGTTGCGGGCATTGCACATCAGAGCGTATACGTTGATACCAGCATTCGGGTACGTTTAACGGAGTTAGGTGGTACTCTTAATCCCACAGAAGAACATCGTTTTACCCCTGGGCCAGTAGTGCCGGTCAGCACTACGATACAACCCCTGAGCTTACCCCCATTTGTTAGACCACAAATGGGTTAGAATAAGTTGAAACGGGGACGCTGTCATCTTGCCCCTGACGCCCCGTAATGGACCTTAACAGGCGTTGCATAGTTCAGGCTCTGATGCGGTCGCTCCTGGTTGTAGAATCGGAAGTACCGCTTCAGGCTATGTTCTAGTTCAATGACGGTGGCATAATCGTGCAGATACACCTCCTCGTACTTCACAGTGCGCCATAAGCGTTCAATGAAGACGTTATCCAAGGCCCGTCCTCGCCCGTCCATACTAACACGGATGTGGGCTTTTTCCAGTCGCTCCGTGAAAGCCTGCGCGGTGAATTGGACGCCCTGATCGGTATTGAAGATCTCCGGCGTGCCGCAGCTCAGGGCCTGTTCCAGGACGGCCAGACAAAACTGCCCATCCAGGGTGTTGGAGAGTTCCCAGGCCAAGACATAGCGGCTGTACCAGTCCATCACCGCGACCAGGTACATAAAGCCGTGGCGCATCGGGATATACGTGATGTCGGTGCTCCAGACCTGGTTAGGTCGCTCAATGGTCAACCCACACAGTAAATACGGATAGACCTTATGCCCTGGCTCCGCGCGCGTGGTGCGCGGGCGCGGGGTCAGGGCCTGTAAGCCCATCACCTGCATCAGCCGCGCGATCCGCTTGGGATTGACCCGATAGCCTGCGTTACGCAGATACACCGTCATACGCGGATAACCGTAGAATGGTGTTTTCAAGTACTGCGCGTCAATGAGCCGCATCAGGGCCAAATTCGCGGCGCTTTCCTGGGCCGGCGTGTAGTAGTAAGTCGCCCGGCTCAACCCTAGCAATTGGCATTGGCGGCGAATACTTAAGTCGGGATGTCCTGGCTCGATCATCTGGCGCTTGGCCTCAGTGGGTACCGGCAGCTTTTTTTTCAGCCACTCTAATTCCATTTGAGGCGGCCAATTTGCTCGTACAGTTCCGTTTCCAGTGCAGCTTGCTCGCGCTGCTGGCGGGCGGCATTCTGGCCGAAAACCTCGCCGCCATTTTTCAGCAGCTGCAGCTTCCACTCACTGATCTGATGCGGATGCAATTGGTATTCTTGCGCCAGTTCATTTAGCGTTTTGGTCCCTTTGGCAGCTTCCAGGGCGACTTTGAACTTATACTCGGCAGTAAATGTGCGACGCTTGGTCATTGTTTCCCTCCACATGCTTGGTTAGAATTGTACACCATTTCCATTTAGCATGTGGTCTAGTTTTTGGGGTAAGCTCACCTTGGCGTCGTTGGGCCACATGCACCGTAACATAGGAGGAAAGAACCATGCCAATCAATGCTGAAACGATATTGCAACTTCTCAAACAGACTGCAAACAGTCATCAAGGTAAACTGAAGGAGAGAGTGGATGAGAGATTAGATGAGAGAGAGAGGCGCGTTTTGAAATGGCTATTCGAGCAATACGAGGATGAAAGCAAAAGACGATGGTATGACCCTTATCATATACTGTTCTCGACCAATTTTGCTTTGCGGCTTGTTGAAGAGGAGAAACTCGACCGCCTGATTGTTCCCGGCATCATACTTCACGACATAGGTTACTTTGCACTGGAGGATAAATCGCAATGGAGTGCCAAAGAGAGCCGAATAACCCACATGCAGGAAGGTGTGCCATTGGCGGCCAGGGTCCTATGTGAAAATGAGTTTTCTCCCCTGGAGATAGAAAAAATTCTGGGAATGATCAGCGTCCATGATAATCCTTATATTGGCCTCTCGATTCATGGAAGGGACCGCCTGGGTTTGAGGGATTGCGATAGAATTTGGGTCATGCACTTGCTTTCGTTCTACAAGGACTTGACCTCGAAATCTGAAGGGGGCGGACTGCAAAAGGAATTTCTCCATGATAGGATGACTCAGTTTTACGGTTGGAAACATCCATTTGAGAATGAATGGGAAATCACGATAGAGAGAGTCATAAGAAATGCGCCACGCATTGAAATCCCCACCTATAACTTTACCCAGGAGTACGTGAAGAAACAATTCAAACACCGTTTACAGGAATTGGAAAGTGATGTATTGAGTGATGCGGATAAGTTTAGAGCATATCTGAATGTCCAGATTGACAAAGAATGAAGTTGTAGATGTGGCCCCCTGATGTATGCTCTTGTGAACTGATGTATGCCATTGTCAAGAGGGAGAACCCTAAAAAATACGGGAAACGTGATCATGGGAGGCGTGTCAGACGACGACCGGTAGCTTGTGAGCAATCGCGATGATGGCCTGGCTGTCGGGCATGCGCTTGGAGAGTCGCGCGAACCCGGCCTGTCGGTGGGGAGGGGGGCGCACGGCGACCCGGGCGACTTCGACCATCGTACAAGCGATTGTGTACCGTTAGCGGAATAAAACATGTTGGCAGCATTGTTGAAGACGTAGAGTTGCAATACTGTATTTTCGATGTATGCTTAGTTTGTGTAGGCGTTATGTCGTGTGTCATTAAGCGATTTCAATCGCTGATGTTCAGCCTGTATGGATGAGAGGTGCGCGCGATGAATGGGAACTGGTTTGTCCAGCGTAATCAAAAGCGTGACATCTGGCTGATTGTGGGCTGGCTGTTGATTGTAGGCCTGGGGATCGCACTGATCTGGTACAGCTTCAGACCAGAACCGGGCCGGGCGCCTTCCGGGCCGGCCACGCCGTTGCCTGCAACCACGACCGCACCGACGCAACCTACGGCGACGTTGGTGTCGCTTCCCCGACCGACCAACACCCTGCCGCCGACGGACACGCCCGTGCCCACGGCGACGCCCATTCCGCCAACGCCCACACCGTACATCGTCGCCGGGGCCGATGGGGTCAACGTCCGCGCCGGGCCGGCCACCACCTATGAGCGGCTGGGGTATCTCGATCCCGGAACACAGGCGCCGCTCACCGGACGTGAGGGAGATTGGTGGCAGATTGCCTACAAGGACGCGCCGGCCTGGGTTTACGGCCCTCTGGTCACGCCTTACAACATCGAGACGACTACGCCCACACCGTAGGTAGAGCGGACCTCTGGCCCACTCGCAGGATGGACTCGCCGATGAGATGCGCGGGCGGGACACTCACGCTAGTTCCCAATCACTATTTCTATAAGGAAAATGTATGAACTCATCTCTTATCTTGACACCACAACAACGACTCGGCACGTGTGATGTAGAAGATGTTTCGGTTCCAATTGACGGTGCGACGGCTTACGTGGCGCAAGCGACCGGCGATGGACTGCTTTACGTCTTCCCCAGAGGGGCGCTGGCCGGGGCGCGTTATCTCACCGCCGACACCCTGCTCGCAGGGCACCATCTCGCCGTCTTCGCGCTGCATCTTCAGGAAGGCGAGAGCGGCCCGACGTTCGTGCTGACCTATGGCCTGATTACCGAATGTTCGGCGCGGCTGCGTGTGCCCCTGGAGGCGGTCAATCAGAATCGTTGGCGTTACCCCCGCGAGGGCGCGTGGCTCAAGCCGCTGTGTGGCGGACAGCGCGTGGACTTGCGCAAGGTAGATCGGATGCGACTTGTAGTGCTGCGCAAGGGGCCGCAGCCGGTACGCTTCTGCCTCACGCCGATTACCGTCACGGTCGAAGAATCGCCCAAACTGGAGACATTGACGCTTCCCAAAGGCAAGCTGTTGGACGAATTGGGGCAGAGCACACTGCACGAGTGGTCCGCGAAGAGTCGTGGCTCTGAAGAGGTGACGGAGCTTTTACACACCCAACTGGCTGCTGCGCCGGAGCATAAACTGCCACAGGGTTTCTCGCGTTGGGGAGGCTGGCTGGGCAAACGCTTTGCGGCCACGGGCTTTTTTCGCACCCAACGTGACGCATCGCGCTGGTGGCTGGTGGACCCCGATGGTTACGCCTTCTGGTCTTCGGGGTTGGATTGCGTGGCTTTTGGCATTGATACGGCCTATGAGGGGATGGAGGCAGCCCTCACCTGGTTACCCGATACGTCCGGCCCTTATGCGCAGGCCCACCACACGCGCGGCGAAGTGCGCGCTTTCGATTACCTCAAGGCCAATTTCATCCGCGCCTTTGGATCCGAGGCCGCTTACGAGAAATGGGGCGTCATCACGCTGGGGCTATTGCGGCAGTTGGGTTTCAATACCATTGCCAACTGGTCAGATTGGCGTCTGGCGAGCGCGGCGCAAGTCCCCTATGTGCGCCCACTGGACACCCGCGCCCTGGATGTCCCCATGGTCTACCGCGACTTCCCCGACGTCTTTCACCCCGATTTTGAGCGCGCGAAGGCCGAATTCGCCGAGCAGTTGCGCGAAACCCGCGACGATCCGGCTTTCATCGGTTATTTTCTGATGAATGAGCCGAACTGGGGGTTTGCCCAGGAGACGCCCGCCGCCGGCATGCTCTTCAACACTCCTGAATGTTCCGCACGCCGGGCGCTCAGCGCCTTCCTGCGAGGCCGTTACGGTGATGAGGAACGCCTGTCCCATGCCTGGGAAACCGGTGTGACATTCGCGGCATTGGCTGAAGGCGAGTGGGATATCCCGCTAACCAAAGCCGCGCAGGCCGATCTGGCGGACTTCAGCACGATTATGGTGGAGCGTTACTTCGGTGGTCTGAGTGCCGCATGCCGCGAGGTAGACCCGAATCACCTCAACCTGGGGATCCGCTACTACACTATCCCGCCCGCATGGGCCATCAAAGGGATGCGCTGCTTTGATGTTTTCAGCATGAACTGCTATCGGACGCGCGTGCCGGCCGAAGAGATGGCAAAGATCAACGCGCTGCTTGACCTGCCCATTATAATCGGCGAGTGGCACTTTGGCGCGTTGGATGTGGGATTGCCCGCCAGCGGCATCGGGCATGTGCCGACGCAGGCCGACCGTGGCAAGGCGTTCCGGGTGTATTTGGAGGACGCGGCGGCCAGGCCCTGGTGTGTGGGTGTCCATTACTTCACCCTGTACGATCAATCGGCTTTGGGGCGTTTCGACGGCGAAAACTATAACATCGGTTTCCTCGACACCTGCAACCGTCCTTACGCGCCTCTCGCGGAGGCTGCACGCCGCAGCCATGAACGGCTCTATCCAGTGGCGATGGGTGAGGTCGCCCCTTACGACGACGCACCGGAATACCTGCCGTTACTGTTTATGTGAAGCAAATTTAACACAATTGAAACGTATCCTTACGCATTATGATATTGACGACTCGGCCATACTGTGAGAAAATATAATTGCTATGGATGCTCGAGGCCGGTCACCTCAGGCACCAGGTGTCACCTATCGTTATGCTTGTCCAGGATTTCTTTAACTAAGGAGGTGTTCCATGCGTAGAAAATTCCCTGTGTTGTTGCTCGTTTTGGGACTGCTGTGGTTTTCCAGTGTGCCGGTGTATGCTCAACCTGCTGCGGGTGGGATCATCGTCACCCATGTTGTCAAGCCGGGTGAAACGATCTATTGCATCGCGCGTGCGTATGGCGTTGACCCGAATGCGATTATCAAGGCCAATCCGGTTCCATATCCGAACTGGATTTACCCCGGTCAGAAGCTTGACATCCCGAATGAGCCGGCTTTGCTGCCGCCCGGGCCTGTGTGTGCACGCCAGGATGTCCCGGCGCCCCAGCCATGCACCTGCGCCAAATACCATACGGTCGTCACCGGTGAAAATCTCTACCGGATTTCGCTCAAGTATGGGGTGAGTATGTGGCGCATCGCCGAGTGTAACCGCATCCAAAACCTGAACTACATTCGTGTCGCCGATGTGTTGTGCATCCCCAGCCAATAGTTCCGCATAGGATCAGGTGCAACGTGCTTTTGGGGACACAGTGCACCTGATCCTTTTATCTATCCCCTTAATCTTGTTACGACGTTTGCCTGTCCGGTCGCCATGAACCTGTATACGTTGGATTTCACGGCGCTTGAATCGTTGTTCGTCGGGTGGGGCGCCGCTCCTGTCCATGCGCGGACGGTGTGGAAGTGGCTTTACCGTCAATGTCCTGCCGATTTCAACGGGTTGCCGGATACGCTGCCACAGGCCCTGCAACAACGTCTTGTTGCCGAGACAACGCTGGCATTGCCGACCGTCGTTGCTTCTCAGGTTGCCGCTGACGGCGGAACGCGCAAGGATTTGCTGCAACTGGCAGACGGTCAGCGCGTCGAGGTCGTCATCATGCGCTACCGCCATCGGCACAGTGTTTGCATCTCCACCCAGGTCGGTTGTGCCTGTGATTGTCGCTTCTGCGCCACCGGGCAGATGGGTTTTGTGCGTCACCTGACCGCCGACGAGATCGTTGCTCAGGTTGTCCATGCGCAGCGAGTTCTGGCGGCGAGTGGGCATACGCTCACCAACTTTGTGTTGATGGGGATGGGCGAGCCGCTGTTGAACTACGACAACACGCTCGAGGCCCTCCGCCGCTTGTGCGACCCGCGCGGGATGGGATTTGTCGAACGCCGCATTACGCTGAGCACGGTGGGCATCGTCCCGGGCATTGAACGGCTGGCCGATGAGAATTTGCGCATCAACCTGGCCGTGTCGCTTCACGCTGCCACCGACGCCGTCCGCGATGGGCTTTTGCCGATCAACCGGCGTTATCCCCTCGATGTGCTCTGCGCCGCGCTTAAGACGTATACGGCCCGCACCGGACGCCGCGTGATGCTGGAATGGGTGCTCATCGCCGATGTCAACACCACACGCGAGCAGGCCGAAGCCCTGGTGACCCGTTTTGCCGACATTCCCGTCCATGTCAATCTGATCCGGTTGAATCCCACGGAGTATGCCGGGCAGCCCGCTTCGCCGGAGGCCGTGGAGGCTTTCATCGCCATCCTGGATCGCGCCGGCATCCCTCATACCATGCGCCAACACCGTGGCGCACCGATTGCGGCGGCGTGCGGACAATTGCGCCGCCGTTCTTCCTGAGAGGTCAACCACAAAACGGGGTATGCGCCGTGCAGTTTTATCTTCAGGACGGTTATCTCTACTGCGAGCGCCTGAGCGTCAAAGAAATCCTGATGCGCGTGCCGGACACGCCCTTTTATCTCTATAGCGCCGCGCAGGTACGGGAGAATTTCGCCGCTTACGTGGCGGCGTTGGCGGGAATGAACGCGCGCGTCTTTTACGCGCTCAAGGCCAACAGTAACCCAACCCTGCTCGCCATTTTGCGCGAATTGGGTAGCGGTGCAACGCTGGTCAGTGGCCATGAGTTGCGCATGGCGCTCCGCGCCGGTTTTGCGCCGGGGGATATGCTCTTCAACGGAAACGGCAAACGGCGCGACGAGCTGGCACTCGCGGCGCAGCATGAGGTGATGCTCAATGTGGATAGCGAGTTTGACCTGGAGCACATTGCCCAGGCAGCGCAGGAAGCGAGCCGCCCGTTGGAGGTGTTGTTGCGCGTCAACCCGGACATCCGCCCCGACGTGCACCCTTACGTCGCCACAGGGATGCGTGACTCCAAGTTCGGCATCCGCGCAGAGCGGCTGGGATGGTTCCTCGATCGGTTGAAGCATACGCCGCTGGTGCATCTTGTGGGCCTGCATTGTCATCTCGGCTCGACGATCAAGGATGTGCGAGTGTTTCATGATGCAGCGGTCCTGATGCGCGATCTCTTTAACGCTGTGCGCGACTACGGCTTTGACGTGCGTTACCTCAACCTGGGCGGCGGTTTGGGCATTGACTACGAACGCGCGGGTACCTATCCCACGCCGGCTGATTTGATCGGCGCGTTGCGCGGCTTGCTGCCCGACGCGGCGACCCTGATTGTTGAACCGGGGCGCAGCCTTGTCGGCAATGCCGGCGTGCTCGTGTGTCGGGTGCTCGGCGTCAAGGCCAACGGGGATCGGCGTTTCATCGTCACCAATGGCAGCATGGCGGAGCTGATCCGCCCCAGTCTCTACGGGGCGTACCATTCCATCGGCTTCATCGAGCCGGTGAACGGTGAAATCTGCACATTTGATATTGTTGGCCCGGTGTGCGAATCTGCCGATTTTCTGGGCAAGGTGCGTGAATTACCCACGCCGCCCGAAGGTGTCGGTCTGGTTGTCTACGATGCAGGGGCCTACGGCTATGCCATGAGTTCCAACTATAACCTGCGTGCGCGTCCCGCCGAGTATCTGGTGGATGGCGACCGGTTGCTACAGATCCGCCGCGCCGAAACGTATGACGATTTGACATTGACGTTGTCCCCGCTTTCGCTATAATGCTCGATAATGTACCAAGATTATCCGATTCTGGAATTTGATCCCACCCGTGAAGCGATTATCGAACCGAGCCGGCTCATTCCCTGTCATCATGTGCCTGAACATTGCGTTGTCTGTTTCTTTCAGGACGTGATTACCGAACTGGTGGAATCGGGGCGTGCTCATCACATTGCCGATAACCGTTCGGAGATGGGGCGTCATCCGCTGTATGAGATGGACGTAGACGGCAAGCGTCTGGCCTTTTTCCATCCGGGCGTCGGCGCGCCGTTGGCGGCGGGCCTGCTGGAAGAGGTGATCGCGCGCGGCTGCCGTGTGTTCATCGCCTGCGGCGGCGCCGGCGTGCTGGATAGTGAGATTGCCGTGGGGCACATTGTTGTCCCCACTGCGGCGGTGCGCGACGAAGGCGTCTCGTACCATTACCTGCCGCCGTCCCGCGAGGCTTATCCTTCTGCTGAAGCTGTTGTGGCGATCGAGCGTGTGCTGCAACGTCATAAACTCCCCTACATTCTGGGCAAGACGTGGACAACCGATGCTTTCTACCGTGAGACGCCCGATAAAGTGCGCCGTCGCCGTGAGGAAGGCTGTCTAACGGTGGAGATGGAGGCTGCATCATTCTTTGCCGTAGCGCATTTTCGCGGTGTCACCTTTGGACAGATACTTTACGGCGGCGATGATCTCGGCGGGGAGGCGTGGGATCACCGCGATTGGGTGGATCTTAGCTCGGTGCGCGAGAAACTCTTTTGGCTGGCAGCCGAAGCCTGTTTGGAGTTATGATGGTCGTTCGTGCTGGAAGCCTGGTCATCCATCCACTCCATAAAAAGTGTGTTACAATGGGGCTATCTCTCGATTTCTGGGTGATATTTGGGAGTGGATGTCTATGTCAATTCGCGCTGCTGTTCAACCAACCCACGTCGCTGCCATAACCAGAGGCGCGTGTGCCCTTCGCCGTTGGCGTATTTACCTGTTGACGGCGATACTCATCGCACTGCTCGTAGCCTGTACAGGTGCGAGTCCTACCCCTTCTCCTACATCTGCCGTGGTGATTGTGGAGGATCAATTTTCGCCGCCCAACGCTGCCTGGGCACGCTTTGATACCGCCGAAAGCGCCGTCTATGCACAGGGTGGGGAACTGTATTTAGAAGATCGCGGCAAGGGTGTGGCCGTCTATGCGCCTTTCGCCGGTAAAACATACACCGATGTTATGGTGGACGTTCAGGTGCGGCACGTTCAGGGCACGGTGAACAACTGGATGGGGGTGATCTGTCGGCAACAGGATGAGAACAACTATTATTTGCTGGCGATCAGTGCGGATGGCTACTATTTGATCTTGCTTGTCGAGAACGGCATTCCCACCCCTCTTGTCGGCCCGCAGTTTGACGAAGGAATCAAAACCGGTAAGACGCGCAATAATCTTGAAGTGCGTTGCCAGGGCGAGCAATTGTCGCTGCGGGTGAAAGGGGCTCTCATCGTCACCGTATCGGATGCCACATTGCGTAAAGCCGGGGGAGTGGCACTCTTTGCTGATGCCGTTGAAGGCGGCGAAACGGCGGTGGTGGCTTTCGATAACTTTGTGCTCACTCAGCCGTGAAGGAGAAGGAAGAGAGAAGGAAGAAGGAAGAGAGAAGGAAGGAAGAAGGAAGAGAGAAGAAGGAAGAATGGAGAATCGGGAATGGGAGAATGAAGAATGGAGGTTAAGAAGTTGAACTCTGAAATTCAGAAGGCTCCTCCTCACTCCTCCCCCCTTACTCATTACTTTTTACTCATGACTCGTTACTCGTTGCTCTTTATTCCTTTCTACATCCTGGCTCTCATCGGCTATTTTGGCCCGTGGGTTGGACGGCGGGCGGCGGCATTGGCCTGGAATGCCTACGATCTCTTCGACTTACTGCGGTTATTGCCGGAGATCGAGACCGGTGCGCTTTCCGTGAACTTGCAGACCTTGCGGTTGCCGTTGGTAGGATTGGCCGTATTGCTGCCGTTGTTGTTGTCGCAGGCCAACCGGGGATGGCGCATCATGGGCGCGCTCCTGGGGATGGGGCTGGCGTTGGCGACCCTGCCGCCTTATCCCGAAATCGTGACCGCATGGTATACGCCGGGATGGCGCGTTCCGTTCTGGTGGGGTATCGGCGCGACGCTGGCGACAGGGGCGGCGGTGTGGTTTGCGCCGCGTTTGGGACGTTATCGTGCCTGGCTTATGCTGGCATGGATTGCCGTCACCGGCTTGCCGGCCGTGGCGACACTGTATCGTCTGCTGCCGGCGCTGCGCTCGCTCCATGCCGCGCCGGTTCAGCCTGGCTGGGGATTCTGGGTTTGTATGGGCGGCCTGCTTGGTCTGGCACTTTTCCTCATCTCTGGTCGCTACTTTCAAGGGGGGTAGTATGCCAAAAGAACCTGATGATGAAATCACGATTGCGGAAATTCAGACCGTCAAAGCGCGCTACGAAGCTGAGCTGCTTAGAAAGCCTAACGTCGTGGGGGTGGGGATTGGGTTGCGCATGCGGGATGGCAGGCCGGTGGGCGGGCCGGGGTTGATTGTAAATGTGACCCGCAAGGTGCCGATGCTGTTCCTGCGGCCCGAAGACCGTATCCCCAAGACCCTCGACGGTGTGCCGGTATGGATCGAGGTTGTCGGTGAGATCAAGGCCCAATAGACGGCGCATTAACCTTCTGTTTCAATATTCCAACGACCTGTAGGGAGGCATTATGAACGATCAACTTTTTGCACAAGCAAGTCGAATCTACCAACAAGCCCTGCCGGATATTTTTCGTCGCCGTAATGTCGTGGCCTGCGGCCTGGGGTACAAGAGCAGCGAGGGCCAATCCACAGGAGATCTCAGCCTTATCGTCTCCGTGACGCGCAAGTTGCCTAAAGACCAGCTCGCACCCCAGGACCTCATCCCCAAATCTGTGGAGGGGATGCTGACCGACGTGGTGGAGACCGGGCGCATCCGCGCGCAGATTCCAGAGAATCCCAAAGGCCGTTTTCGACCGGCGCAACCCGGCATCTCTATCGGGCATCACGACATCACCGCCGGTACCTTCGGCCTGCTTGTGCATCGCCACGGTGAGCCTTTCATCTTGAGCAACAATCATGTCCTGGCCGACGCCAATGCGGCGCAGATCGGTGATACGATCTATCAGCCCGGCCCCGCAGATGGCGGAACCGCTGCCGACCGCATTGCGACCCTTGCGGCGTTCGAGGCGTTGGATTTCGGCGATAGCCCTTCACAATGTAATGTGGCGAACACAATCGCGTCATGGCTTAATTTCCTGGCGCGCGTGAGCGGTTCTGACCATCGCCTGCAAGCAGTGCAACAGGCAGGGGGTGTCAATACGATGGATGCCGCTCTGGCCCGCCCGGACACGGTGGACCTTGTCATGCCGGCAATTTTGGGGATCGGTATGCCGGTCGGTGTGGCAGGCATCGAGTTGGGGCAACCGGTGCAGAAAATGGGGCGCACCACCGGGTTGACGCAGGGCTATGTCACCCAGATCAATGTGACGGTCAATGTGGATTACGCCGGACGCACGGCGCGCTTCACCGATCAGATACTCACAAGCAGCATGAGCAGCCCCGGCGATTCCGGCTCCGGCATTCTCGACTTGGATCGCCGCGTTGTGGGCCTGCTCTTCGCCGGCTCTACCAGCGTCACCATCTTCACGCCCATCCAGCGTATTCTGGATCGCTTTGACGTGCAGGTTGTGGTATAGGGCGGTCTTGTCAGCCCAACGCGACGTCCAGGATCATCATCACCGTGAAGCCCAACATTACCCCTAGCGTGGCGAGGTGTGTATGGCCGCCGCTTTGAGCTTCGGGGATGAGGTCTTCGGCGACGACAAAGATCATCGCGCCGGCGGCGAACGCCAGCGCGTAGGGCAACAGGGGACGCGCCACCAGCACGGCGGCCGCCCCCAACACCCCGGCGATGGGTTCCACGAGGCCCGATAATTGCCCGTACCAGAAGCTCTTGAACGGCGTGTAGCCCTCACGCCGCAGCGGCATAGAAACGGCCAGCCCTTCGGGGAAATTCTGGATGCCGATGCCCAATGCCAGCGCCAGCGCGCCCGCGATGGTGGCCGAAGAGAATCCCGACGCGGCGGCGCCAAAGGCCACTCCCACGGCCAGACCCTCCGGGAAGTTGTGTAGCGTGATCGCCAGCACCAACAGCGTGATGCGCCGCCATGCGGTTTTGACGCCTTCAGGGTGCGCCTCATCGCTGCGGTGCAGGTGCGGCAACAGGCGATCAATGCCACGCAGGAAAGTGCCGCCGAGCATAAAGCCGACGGCTGCCGGAACCCATGCCGGCAGCCATCCCCCTTCTGCCATTTCGATGGCCGGCGCCAACAGCGACCAGTAGCTTGCAGCGATCATCACACCGGCTGCAAAACCGAGCATACTGTCCAGAACTTTGCGGTTGACCTCTTTGGCTAAAAAGACTGCTGCCGATCCCGCCGCCGTCATAAGCCAGGTAAAAAGCGTAGCCAGCAGGGCTTGAATGGCAGGATTGAGTTGCGTCAGAAATGTCGCCATACGCTAAAACTCTTCTTCGAGCACCGACCCCTCTTCAATATCTGCACTGGCACCGAATTCCAGCGGGATGTCCTTCATATCCACCAGCTTCTTGCGGATCAAGTCTTCGATGGTATTGGCAAATTCGGGGTTTTCTTTGAGATAGACCTTCGCGTTTTCTCGTCCTTGCGCAAAACGTTCCCCGTCGTAGTAGTAGAACGAACCGCGCTTGTCAATGACGTTCAACTCCAACCCTACATCGAGCAGGTCGCCCTCGCGGCTGATGCCCTCGCCGAACATAATGTCGAATTCGGCAACGCGGAAGGGTGGGGCGACTTTGTTCTTGGTCACGCGCACGCGGGTACGGTGTCCGGTGATTTCGCCTTGTGTCTTGATGGCCGTCACGCGCCGCACATCCATGCGCACCGAAGCATAAAACTTGAGCGCGCGTCCGCCGCTGGTGGTCTCCGGTGAACCGAACATCACGCCGATTTTCTCGCGCAACTGGTTGGTGAAGATCATGACGGTGTTGCTTTGCTTGATGGCGCCGGAGAGCTTGCGCAACGCCTGACTCATCAGGCGCGCCTGCAGGCCGGGGTGCGAATCGCCCATTTCGCCTTCGATTTCCGCGCGCGGGACGAGCGCCGCCACCGAGTCAATCACGACGACATCCACGGCGCCGCTGCGGACCAGGGTTTCGGCAATTTCGAGTGCCTGCTCTCCGGTATCGGGCTGGGCGATGTAGAGGCTCTCGACATCCACGCCGCAACGTATGGCGTAGCTGGGATCGAGCGCGTGTTCCATGTCAATGAACGCCGCAATGCCGCCGCGGCGTTGGGCTTCGGCGACGATATGCTGGCAGATGGTGGTCTTGCCCGAACCTTCCGGCCCGTAGATTTCGGTGATCCGCCCACGTGGAACCCCGCCGACGCCCAGGGCCACATCCAGCGCCAGCGAGCCGGTGGGGATCGTTTCGACGTTCAGGTGCGTCGCATCGCCCAGGCGCATCAAGGCACCGTCACCAAAGCGGCGTTTGATTTGTGCTACCGCTTGATCTAATACTTTTTGTCGTCCTTCGTCAGCCATTATAGCCCTCCTGAAAAGAATCAAGAATCAAAGAATTGAGAATCAGTTATATTATAGTACAGATGTTCTAAAAGGCAATGGTTACTTCTTGTATAGGGCCATCGCATTTGGTCGCCATTCCCCGGCCGGTATCCATTACCTTTGCGCTGTCTAGCGTTTTTTCCGGCTGCGAGAACGGGGAGGTTGGGGGCTATCGGATCTGCCACTTGCGCCCCGATAGGCCGGTGCAAGGATGCTGAAAACGGTGCAGCGGCTCACATCCAGCAGGCGGGTGCGGATTTTGGGATCGAGGTCCTCTAATAGCCGCGCGGTGGTCAGCACGGTGGGCAGTTTGGCGACGTAGCGGTGGTTGAGCAACTGGAAAAGCTTTTCTTGCGCCCACGATGTCGCACTTTCGGTACCCAGATCATCCAACACCAGGAAGGGCGCATGGCGCACTTCCTCGAAACGCTTGTCATAGGTGATCGGACTCTGCGGGTTGAAAGTCGCGCGCAGGTGATCGAGCAAATCGGGCACGACGACGAACAGCGCCGGGTAGCCCGCCCGCACGCGAGCGTTGGCAATGCCCGCCGCGAGGTGCGTTTTGCCGCAGCCATACGTGCCGGTGAACATCAGCCAGCCCACGGGATTGGCCGCGAAGGTCCGTGCCAGTTCCAACGCCCGTTCGAGGTTTTCGGCCTCTGCGGTGTCGAGTTCATTGCGCCGCAGATCGAACGATTCCAACGTCATATCGGCGTACAGAACAAGTGTGTTCAGGTCCGATTCGGTATGTTCCACACCGGCCTGCCGAAAATCCGGCGCGAGGATGGTGACAATTTGCACCAATTCGGGGTCGCCCAGCCGCGAGCGCAGGCGCGGTTCCATATCCTCCAGGTCGCGGTTGGTGGTGATGACGGTGGGCAGGTGCGCCATATAGCGGTAGTTGAGTAACTGGAAGAGCTTTTCCAGTGCCCAGGACGTGCCCTGTTCGGTGCCCAGGTCGTCGAGGATGAGTAAGGGGGCGGTGCGCACTTCCTCGAAGCGACGATCGTAGCTGGTGGGTGAGGTGGGAGCATAGGCTGCCCGCAGGTAATCCAGCAGATCCGGCACGGTTACAAAGATCACCGGCAGTCCTTTGTCGAGGGCCACATTGGCGATGGCGGCAGCCAGGTGCGTCTTTCCACAGCCGTAACCGCCCAACAATAGTAACCAGCCTTCGGGGTGTTGTGCGTAGGCCAGGGCCGTCTCGTAGGCGCGGCGCAGGTTCTCCTGACGCTCCGGCGACAGTCCATGCCCTTCCGGGCGAAAGGTGCTGAAGGTAAAGCGCTCAAGCGTGGCGAGATTGCTCGTCAGGCGGAGGGACTCGGCGCGTTGGGATTGAATTTCGCGCGTCCGGCAGGTGCAGGGGAAGAGTTTGCCGAAATTGGGATGGTCAACAGGCACATCCAACCGCACGTAACCCAGCCCGTGACACAGTGGACAATCCGGGCGGCCAAGCATTCCGCGCCCTGGTGTGAGGCTCGCGGTGTCATCTGTGGCTGCCGGCGCGCTTTTGCCGGCAGGGACCCGCGCCGCATCGGATGGTTCAGTGCTGGATGAAGTCTTTGTACTTGCCTTCGATGTAGCGTCGCGGATCTGCTTCACGATCTCGTCTATCGGCTTCATCTTTCCCTTCCGTGCGCCACCGTTCCAGGATGGCGTGAATGTATTTCCAGTTGCGTTTGTTACGGCTGACGGCCTCGTGGAAGGCTTCTTCGATCCACTCTGGCGGGTAGGTTTTCTCGGCTTCGCGCAGGTCATCGCTGAGCAAGGCGGTGAGTGGGCCGATGTTTTGTTCGTAGAGGATGAAGATGTTGGGCCGTGTTGCCGGTTCCAGCCGCGCCGGTTCGACACCGCGCTGCATTGCCCGCCATGCGGCCCGTCCTTGTGGGCTATTGGCGAGATAGCGTCGTTCGACCGTCCCATCGGCCAGCCGCCACTCGGCCACGAGCAGCGTCCCGCGTTGTTCGGCGCGGGCCAGCGCTTCCATAAGTTGCGTATCCAGGGGATCGCCCAGGGCCGCGCGGATCGTCGGATCGGCCTGTAGCTCGGCGAATGTGACCCAGGGCGCGGCATTGGAGCGCATCTGCGCCAGCCGCCGCAATACCAACAGCGTCACTTTAAGCTCGGCCAGATCGTCAATCTGCGGAACCAACTCGGTGAAGATCAGATCCGGCAGGGTGATCGCGGCGACTTTGGCCTCTGGAAAGCCGGAAAAACGGGTCAATGTCACGATTCTCCTCGAGCGTTTGACTGTTGGGACATCGAAACGTTATTGCCCCCCACCGTAATCATCGGGGGAGATGTGGGTAGCGGCGTCGAGGAACTGGGTCAGCCGCTTGTTGAAATAGAGCTGCACCGTTCCCGTTGGGCCACTGCGATGTTTGGCAATCATAATATCGGCGATATTAGGATTCTCTGTGTGCTCGTTATACAGCTCCTCGCGGTAGATGAACATCACAATGTCAGCATCTTGCTCCAGGCTATTGTGTACGATGATGTCACCGGCCACAAAATTGTGATATTCAGGCACGGCTAAATCGTAAACGTCCTCTTGTCCGTCCGGTTCGATACTTGCAATTTTGTCCCAGTAAATAGCGCTTTGAGCGAGATTGATGATTTCTTCGCTGGCAACGATTTGTCCAACGCGCAAAGCTCTTTCTCGACTCAGGTTGGTTTTGTAAAGTGCTGTCCCACAATACTGTGTATTTAGTGCAGCCTGGAACTCACGCTGGCTCATATTTGATTGTTGTCGTGCCGGTTCAACAAAGTTCTTCCAGATTTCTTTAGGAATGATATCCCTGTTTGTATTGGGTGTTTTATCTTTGTAAAAATCACGGATAATTTGGGCTACGGTCTCTTTGGTGGACAACACACCCACTCTGTCAAGAAAAGCCATCACATCAGGTTTCCCGGTAATGATCACATGCCATTGGTCACGTCCACGTTGGCCTTGAGGTACACGGGTAACCCTCGAGATGATGCTGAGTCGAAGTAGAAGGTTTTGGATATCTCGGGCTAAACCGGCACTGCTTGTCGTATAGGTGATAACAGCACGTGGTTTCTTTTTACCGAAGACCCCCATTGTGCCATCTGTAGCCCATAGATGGCGTAGGAATCGAGAAGTGATATTTTCTGGCTGCGTGAATAGTATCACAGGCACTCGTTTCTCGTAGGAACGATATCCCCAAACGCCCAAATTATCCAACCATTCCGCGACCGGGTTACGTTTGCCATGCGTAAGATGCTCGGAGGCGCTCAGATGGAGCTGCCACCATTGACGTTCACGTGTAATTTTGGGTTTAATCGCATCGCCAAAAGCTATATTTGCTAATCCCGCGACCTGTTCAGCCAGATCTCTGTCATTCGTTGTATACTGAACGGCGTGTCGTGGCAGCGTACAGCCATCCCCCAATAGGTGCCCTAACAACGCGGCCTCAGCTTCACTAAGGGTTATATTGCGGGTTTGTACGCAGTTCAAGGTGCGTGGCAGCGCGATATGTTCTCCGGGCTTCAGGGCATCCAGACGTTTCCATCCTTCAATGGTCAGGAACTGATGATTTCCAGAAGCTCTGACCTCGTGTCCAAGCCGGGTAGTGAGCCGAAAAACGGGTTTAACGCCGGTATACCAGGCCCTAGACATTTGTGCAGGTTCCAATTGTCCAGTCTTCTCATTGAGAGCTATAACCTCGGTGGGATGATTCTCTTGCGCAAGGTCGCGGATTGGAATACGCCGTCCATCGGCTAACTGCACCAACGTCTCACCTGTCAGGCATCCGCTTTCGCGTAGATCTGAAAGCACCGGGCGTTTGTCGGTGCGCTGTTCGACGGCGCGGGAAAGCTGAGATGCAGTCATCAGCGGGATGTCCAGCTCACGGGCAATGCCTTTGAGGGAGCGCGAGATGTAGGAGACCTCCTGCACCCGGTTGTCGGACTGGATGTCGGAGTTCATCAGTTGCAGGTAATCCACGAAGACCATTTCCAGCGGACGTTCGGAGGCCAGACGGCGGCATTTGGTGCGCAGTTGCAGCACCGAAATCGAGGGCGTGTCATCAATGTAGATCGGCAGGTCCGAAAGGTGGCCGATGGCGTCGGCAAAGCGCGGCCATTCGTCATCTTGCAACTGTCCCAGGCGCAGGCGCTGCGCATCAATCTGGCTGATGGCGGCCACCATGCGCTGCGCCAGTTGTTCCGCCGACATTTCCAGGCTGAAGATGGCAACCGTGCGCCCCTTTTCCGCCGCCTTGAGGGCGAAGGTGAGCATCAGCGAAGTTTTACCGACGCCGGGGCGCGCGGCCAGAATCAACAGGTCGGAGCGTTGAAAGCCGCCCAGGATGCGATCCAGGTCGCGGAAGCCGGTCGGCACGCCCATCGGCTCGCCGCGGTGCGCGTAGAGGTACTCCACGCGGTCATAATAGCGTTGTACGACTTCCTGGATGGGTTGCAGATCACGGGTTGCCCGTTGCTGAGAGACGCCGAAGAGCGCCTGCTCGGACTTGTCTACAACTTGCTCGATGGGGAGTTTCTCATCGTAGGCCAGGCGGGCGATGTCACTGACCGCGTCCAGCAGGCGGCGGCGCACGGCAGTTTGCTCGACCAGTTTGCCGTAAGACTCGATGTTGATGGCCGAGGGGACGGCGTTGATCAACTGCGAGATGTACACTGCGCCGCCGACAGCTTCTAACTGCTCGCGCTGTTCCAGCTCGGTCGTCAGAGTGAGAAAGTCAATCGGATCGCGCCGGTCGTGGATACGGACGATAGCCTCGTAGATCCAGCGGTGTTTTTGCAGGTAGAAATCTTCGGCCCGCAGGAAGGGCAGCACGCGGAAGATGCCCTCAGGATCAATCAGCAAAGCGCCGAGGACGGCTTCCTCGGCTTCGATATTGTGTGGTACGGTCTTATCGAGTGTGGTCATGCCCCTTAACTATCTTTGTCTGAAGGCGCATCGCCGATGTCCAGGGTGCTGAGGAAATCGCGGAAGACCCCCAGGTCTTCCTGTTCCTTTCCCAGGAGATCGTGCTCCGGGAACACGCCAGCCTCTTCCATCACCTCTTCTGCAACATAGATGGGGACCCCCATGCGCACGGCAATGGCGATGGCGTCGCTGGGGCGCGTGTCAATATCAATTTGCTCCCCGCCAACTTCGAGTGCCAGTCGTGCGAAGAACGTATTATCGGTGAGCGCGTTGATGTGAATGTAGAGCAAATCTGCATTCAGCGCATCGAGGATGTTGACGATCAAGTCATGGGTTTGGGGGCGTGGGATTTCGACGCCGTTGAGCCGGTTGGCGATGGCTTCGGCTTCGCAAGGGCCAATCCAGATCGGCAAGTAACGTTCCACATCCACCTCACGCAGCACCACGATTCGGTGTGGCGAGACAAGGCTCATCTGCAAGGTTTCCACCGTGACTTCGATCATCATACCCTCCTGATCACACCTGTGGGGTGTTTTGTATGTTATTATACTCCCTATGAAATGAAGTCAAAAGAAGCGACGCACTTGTGCAAATACCGCGTCGAACATCGCCGGTGTCAGCCGGCCGGTCTGGGTGTTCTGGCGGCTGGGATGATATGACGCGATGAGGGTAGGGTAAGGCGCGGGCAGCGTATAGGTCGCGCCGTGGGCGAAGGGCAGGGTGGGAATCTCGACGCCTTGTTCGCGCAACAGCAGCAGGTAGCCGTCGAAGGCGATGCGCCCGAGGGCCAGGACGACGCGCGTATGGCGCAACAGTGCCAGTTCGCGGGTCAGGAAGGGGCGGCAGTTCGTCAATTCTTGTGGGGTAGGCTTATTCGCCGGTGGTGCGCAGCGCCCGACGGCGGTGATGAAGGTGTCGTACAGGGTCAGGCCGTCATCGCGGGCCGTGGCGGTGGGTTGGTTGGCGAAGCCTGCACGATACAACGCCGCGTAGAGCGTGTCGCCTGAGCTGTCGCCGGTGAACATCCGCCCCGTGCGGTTGGAGCCGTGTGCTCCCGGCGCCAGTCCGATGATGACCAGTCGTGCATCCGGGTCACCGAAGCCGGGCACGGGTTTGCCCCAGTAGTCGGCGTCGCGGAAGGCGCGGCGCTTCACGCGCGCCACTTCTTCGCGCCACGAGACCAGTCGCGGGCAGCGCCGGCAAGTTTCGATGTCGTGGGTGAGGGCGTCCCAGGTGTCGGTCATAGTCGGGTAGTCTTTAGTCGGGTAGTCTTTAGTCGGGTAGTCTTTAGTCGGGTAGTTCTTAGTCGGGTAGTCTTTAGTCGGGTAGTCTTTAGTCGGGTAGTCCGTAGTCGGGTAGTCCGTAGTCGGGTAGTTCTTAGTCGGGTAGTTCTTAGTCGGGTAGTCCTTAGTCGGTTAGTCTTTAGTCGGGTAGTCGGAATGGGAATCGTCATATTTTCTCTGAAAAATCTGCTAAATCTGCTAAATCTGCTGATAAAATAGGCATCTCTGCCTCAATGCTGTAATTTCTTCGCCAGGAATGTTTTGGCCTGCTCGTATTGCGCAAAGCGCTGCTCGGCCTCACGGAATTCCGACGTGTGCGCGTATCGCCGCCCGTTGACCAGTTTGATGCCGAGTGATTTATGCAGCAGTTCGTGGTACATCACGAATTCGACCACATAAGGCGGCACGGCGGCGTCATCGAGTGATAGGCTCAGCATGACCGTGTCGGTGTTGAATTGATAATGGCCGAGCTTACGCGCCGTCAGTGTCTTGTTCCACGTTAGACGTGGTCTTGAAAGTGTCCCGCCGAAGTAAGCAGTGTTCACCTGCTCGAAGATGGTGGCCAGATCGTAATGTTGCCCTTTGGTGTTGAGTGCGAGATCGGCGGTGGTCAGTTCCAGGGTCAGCAAGATTTCCTCGAAAGTCTCGGATCTGGAATAAATCTTAGCCTGCTCCGCGAGTTTTTTCTCCGGGTGGCGCAGCGTTGTGTAGACGAGGGCTTTGAGCACCGGATGTGGTGCGCCGATGAAGCCTTCGCTGGCCGTGATCGTGATGCCATCCGCTGCGATGTGGGAGCGGTAAATGTGCCCGATGGTGTAGAATTCAATATGGAGCGGAAGTTGGCGCTGGGCGGGCGAAAGCGCCTTCTGCGCCGCGTCGGTTTGGGCGATTTGATAGCCTTCGGTCAGCGTCGTCAGGTGTAATGCCAGGTTAGCGGGATCGCCGAGGAACGCCAGCCATTGGTAGCCGTGCCGTGACTGCGTCGGCATGTCGGCGGGTGTACCGCCTTCCTCACGGCACAGCGCGGCGATGCCTTCGGCCTCGGCGCGCAGTTCTGCCGCCAACCGCTGCACTTCTGGATGCTCGACGCTCCACACGGGCGTGTCCTGTGTTGTTGCAAGACGGGCGAAGACTTTGTGATAGTCATTGCACGTGGCAACGATATTGGTGATGCGGATCGTCTTGGATGCGGCACGCCCGTCCCCGGTGGATGCCTGTGGGGCGGGGAGCGGCAAATGCTTGAGATCGAGACTCCTGAGGTAGGCGTAAGCGCGGCGCGACGGTGCAGGCAAATCGTTCGGCGTGATATGGTTCCGGCGGCAAATCTCCTCGACGGTGCGCACGCCGTCCATCACCAGCGCGCGGAACTCGTCGGCGTGCTCCGGTGGAATCCCCGCGCTCATCTGCTCGCGGACGCGGTTCATCAGGCTGACCAGGCCCTTGATGCGGAGAGAGGTTTTCTTCATAAGGGGAAGTGTACTACTTAGGATGTGAGCACTTGTGGCCTACCAGCGGTCGTACTTGACCAGCGCGGCAAGTGCCTTACGGTTCTTGGGACGCGGTTGGTCGGCGGGATAGCCCAATGGCGTGAAGAGGATCGGCTCAACCTCTTCCGGCAGCCCCAGGACTTCGCGCGCGGCATCGGGGTTGAAGGCGGCAATCCAGCAGGTGCCGAGTCCTAACGCCGTCGCCATCAGGATGATGTGGTCCATCACAATGGCGGCGTCAACATCCACATAGCACTTGCCGTCGTGCTTGCGCACCCAGGCTTCGTCTCTGACGCCGCACACACAGAGCACCAGTGGCGCTTTGACGAACCATTCGGCGCCGTAGATACGTTGCAGCTCGGCTTCGCGCCCGGCGGTTTGGATCACGATGACCCGCACCGGCTGGCGGTTGGCGGCCGTGGGCGCCAGTTGGGCGGCCTGCAAGATTTGTTGAAGTTTATCGGCTTCTACCGGCAGAGAAACGTAATCACGCACGCTATAACGTTTTTGAATCAGGTCTATGAATTCCATCCATGGCCTCCTCGGAAAAGAGTTGCGAGTTGAAACTCAGGGTACAAGGGTCTGACGATGCTTTATATACCCGATTCCAGGAAATGCATAATCCACTCATTCCTCGTTACCCATTACTCATTTCCCTCACTCGTGGTACAATCCTCTTATCTCATTCTATTGAGAGGCATTATGATCCACACTGAAAACCTGACCAAGAAATTCGGCGACCGCACAGCGGTTGAGGCGTTGACGTTGGATGTGCGCGAGGGTGAAGTCTTCGGCTTTCTCGGCCCCAACGGTGCCGGCAAGACGACGACGGTGCGCATGCTCACGACCCTCATCGGCCCCACGGCGGGCACGGCGACGGTCAACAACTATCGCGTGGGCCGCGATGACATCGCCATCCGCCGTTGCGTGGGGATTCTTACCGAAACGCCCGGCATGTACGATCGGCTGAGCGCCGAGAAGAACCTGACCATCTTTGCCCGTCTCTACGAAGTGGCGGACGTGAAGGGGCAGGTGGAAAAATACTTGCGTCTGCTGGGGTTATGGGATCGCCGTACCGACCTGGTGGGCAATTTCTCGAAAGGGATGAAGCAAAAGCTCGCCATCTGTCGCGCGCTGCTTCATGAACCGGCGGTAGTCTTCCTCGACGAGCCGACGGCGGGGCTTGACCCGGAGGCGGCGCGGCTGGTGCGCGACTTCATCGAGGAGATCAAGGCGCAGGGACGCACGATTTTCCTTTGCACGCACAACCTCGATGAGGCCGACCGACTCTGTGACCGTATCGGCGTGATGAAGCAACGCTTGATCACCGTGGATACCCCCACCAACCTGCGGCAAAGGCTCTACGGACGCAAGGTGGTCTTTCACCTGCGCGTGGCCGATGATGCACTGTTGACCCGCGTGCGCGCGCTGCCGTTCATCAAGGATGCGCAGCGGGTGGATAACAAGCTCGTCGTCGGGCTGGATGATCCCGAAACGCACAACCCGATCCTGGTGCGGCTGCTGGTGGAGGCCGGGGCGGATATCCAGTTTGTAGGGGAGTTGCGTCACTCGTTGGAGGATGTGTACCTGTCGCTCATCGGTACGGGAGTGTCAACGGATTAAACGGATTGGAGAGAAAAATCCGTTCAAGTCCGCTGACATATCTTTGGAGGCGTGCAATGCCAAAAATATGGACAATCATTGATAAAGAATGGGCCGAGGTTTTCAAAAACCGGTTGGTGTTGTTCACGGTGGTTTTTATGCCGATTTTGTTCACCGCGCTGCCCTTGATCATGATCGGCATCGGCGGCGCACAAGCCGATCTGGGTGGCGACGCGACCGACATCCCGCCGCAGTTCCTGGAAATGTGCGGCGATTTAACCGGCACGGCCTGTTTTACCCTGATGATGGTCAATCAGTTCCTGCTGCTCTTTATGATGTTGCCCCTTATGATCCCGGTCACTATTGCCGCGTACAGCATTGTGGGCGAGAAGACCACCCGCTGCCTGGAACCCTTGCTCGCCACGCCGATCACCACGGCGGAACTGCTCATCGGCAAGAGCCTGGCGGCGCTCATCCCCGGCGTCCTGGCGACATGGTTGAGCTTTGGCGTCTTCGCCGTTATCGCTTATATGCTGGTGCAATCCCCGGAACTGCTGCGGCGCATCCTCGATCCGATGTGGATTACGGCCATCGTGTTTGTGGGACCACTGCTCGCCCTGGCGGGAATCAACGTGACGTTGATGGTTTCTTCGCGCGTCAGTGATCCACGGGTTGCCGAGCAGGTCTCGATGATGCTGGTGCTGCCGTTGCTGGGCGTTTTCTTTGCGCAGATTGTCGGCGTGTTATTGGTCAACGCACAGGTGATGCAATTAGCGGCGGTCATCCTGTTAGCTATTGATGCCGGATTGGTCTCACTGGGAGTGCGGGTATTCCAGCGGGAGACAATTCTGACAAAGTGGAAGTGAGAGAATGAAAGAATCAGCGAATCGGCGAATGGGCGAATGGGGACGATGGGTTGTCGCTACGCTGTTGATTGTGGGGCTGCTGGCGGCGCTGCCGGTGGGGGGCCAGGAAACGGGGCTGACGCTCACCGTGAGCAAGCAGATAGGTTACAATATGGGCAGCCAGATTCAAGGGACGTTCAAAATTCGGGTACGTGGGCCGGCGGATTTGGCCTCCGTCACTTTTTTGCTTGACGGGGAGCCGCTCGGCGAAGCGAGCGCCGCGCCGTTCGAATTATCGTTCAAGACCGACAAGTATGCGCCCGGCTGGCATGAAATTACCGCCGTCGGGACGACGACCGATGGGCAAACGCTAACGGCGCGTTCGTTGCGCTTTCAGTTTGTCACAGCCCAGGACGCGGGGAAGGGGGTTGTGCAGATTGTTGTGCCCGTGCTGATGTTGGTGTTGATCTTCACCGCTGTCACTGCCATTTTCCCGCTGTTAGCCAGCCGCAAGCCGGCACCCATCTATGATCCCTCGGCTTATACGCCGGGTGAACCGCGCAACTACGGGCTTCTTGGCGGTGTTGTGTGTCCTAAGTGCGGGCGGCCCTTTGGGATGCACTGGTGGGGGCTGAACATCAGTCTCGTGGGCAAGTATGATCGCTGTCCGCACTGTGGAAAATGGAGCCTGGTGCGTCGGGCCAGCCGCGAAGCCCTGCTGGAAGCCGAAGCAGCCGAGTATGCGGCGTATGTCGCGGCTACCCCGCGTCCGACGCCCGCCGCCGAAACACAACTGCGTGAACAACTCGAAGACTCGCGCTTTACCGATCGTGTCTAGCCCCACGTTTCAACGATCCAACAATCCATATTCTCAAGGAGTGTAGCCGAGCCTACGGTACGGCCCTGATGATAGAAATTTCACCGCAGAGCACACAGTTTTTGCTGTGCCCTCTGTGGCCATTTACAGAGGAGTCATTGATGAAACCTGCACTTGACCGTAAACGCCTTTTCATCTTCCTTGCATTGGCCTTTGGCATTGCCTGGGCCGGGGCATTGGTGATCTATCTCACCGGCGGGCTGGCCGAAAGCCCGTTCGCCTATCTGATTCTCACCGTTTTCTACATGGGTGCACCCACCATGGCCCACATACTCACCCGTGTCATCACCCATGAGGGATGGGACAATCTCTATCTCCGTCCCAGACTGCGCCGTGAATGGCCCTATTGGGTTGCCGCGTGGTTCGCGCCCGGCCTGTTGACGATCATCGGCCTGCTGGTCTTCTTTGTGATTTTCCCACAGTATTATGACCCTGACCTGAGCGCTGTGAAGCAGATGCTCAAAACCCAGGCCGAGATGACCGGGCAGGCAGTTCCAGAAACTAATCCCTGGTTGATCGTCGTCAGTCAAACGGTTATGGCGTTGATCCTGGCGCCACTGCTCAATGCGTTTGCGACGTTCGGCGAGGAATTCGGCTGGCGCGCCTATTTGCAGCCCAGGCTATTGCCGCTCGGCGGACGTGCAACCATGCTGCTGATGGGGGTAATCTGGGGGGTATGGCACTGGCCCGTTATTGCGATGGGACACAACTACGGCCTGGACTATCCGGGGGCGCCGTGGGGGGGCATGGCGATGATGGTCTGGTTTACCCTGGTGATCGGGACGTTGTTCGGTTGGCTGACGTTGCGCGCTGGAAGCGTATGGCCGGCGGTCATCGGGCATGGGGCGATCAACGGCATTGCGGCTTTGGGCGCGTTGTTTGTCAAAGGGACGCCGAATCCCCTGCTAGGTCCCCTGCCGGTGGGATTGGTCGGTTCGGTAGGCTTTGCCGTGGTGATGCTGGCGCTGCTGATATGGCCCGGCGCCTTTGCGACGCCATCCACGGCCTCGGGAACTGACGCCGGGTAGCGCTAAACAGCAGCCTACCCGCCGCCGACCGGAGGAAAGATACCGACCTCATCGCCGTCTTTCAGGCGGTACATCTCCGCACGCGCGCGCCCGTTGACGTACATCACCTTCACTTCATTGGCGTGGATTTGTAGCCGTTCCACGAGATCGGCGAGCGTGCTTCCTTCGGGAAGTTCCACCGCGAAGGCTTCCCCGGCAAACACGCCCGGTTTATAACGTTGCAACGATGCAAACAACTTGACGTTGACCTGCATATTTCACCTCATTAAAATCCTTTGTGTGCTTGGGGTTTTTAGTGGAGTCTATCATAACACCGGAAATGGGAAATGAGAAATCAACATCCCAAAACAAAACGGGATCGCCGGCTGCGATCCCGTTTTCTGGTGCCGAGACTCGGAATTGAACCGAGGACACAGGGATTTTCAGTCCCCTGCTCTACCGTGCTGAGCTATCTCGGCATCACGCTATATTCTAACGTAAGCGCTTGATTTGTCAAGCTCACATTGTCCAACGCCGCGGGCCGATTTCGCCGGGGCCTTCGGCCTGCGGTGAGCGGCGGTGGAAAGGTTCGGTCAGTTCTTCCTCGTCGGGGCCGAGCAACAGTCGCAATTGCGCCAACGCGGCATTGTCGTAGCGGGTGAAGCTACACGAATCGCAACGCCACGCGGCGAAATTCGGGATCACAATAAACTGCGTCCCCCACTGACGGGCATAGGTCACCTTGACCGGCTTCAGGTTTCCGACGTTGCACACGGGGCAGGTGTAACTCATACGCTGATTCTTATCCTCTGGCTCAATGGTCGGCATTTCAGGGGTTGCCTTCCAGCTCCGGGAAGGTGTAATGAGGAATCACCCCCCACTTCTCCGGCGGCCAATAACGGAAAACCGATTTGCCGATAATGTTCTCACGCGGCAAAATGCCCCAAATATGGGAGTCGCTGGAATTGTTGCGATTGTCGCCCAAAACCAGATATTCATCCTTCCCCAAAACGAGACTTTCGGAGTAAGCGGGCGGACCGCTGACGTAAGGCTCATTCAGCGCAATGCCGTTGATCCACACCCGCCCATCGCGGATTTCTACCTTTTCACCGGGCAGACCGATGACGCGCTTGATGTAGGGAATATCGCTTTGATGATTGGGGGGATCGAGCACGATGATGTCGCCGCGTTCGGGAGCGTGGAACCAGTAGGCCACTTTGCTGACAATGAGATACTGCCCCTCGTGGAGCGTCGGTTCCATACTGATAGATTGGACTTCGTAGCGTCCCGTGAAGGTATTGACCACAAGGAAGATGATAAGGGCTAACACCAGCGTCTCAATCAGATCGCGGAGCCAGGCCCATACATCGGTCGTCCCTTCCCCTTTCTGGGATAAGGTTTCTATGTTGATGTTTTCTGTTTCTCGCCCTTGCATTGTTTGATCAGTCCACATTATCCCATCCCTCATCCTATTCCCAACTATTTTCAATTCGTATCTGTCTTTCCCCGTTTACCGTCTCCTCTTGTCTATTGTACATTTTGCAATTCCGGGAAGGTATAATGAGGAATAGCCCCCCATGTCTCCGGCGGCCAATAACTGAAAATCGCCTTGCCGAGGATCAACTCTCGTGGCAGCAACCCCCACGCATGGGAATCGCTGGAGTTATTGCGATTGTCGCCGAGGACAAAGTATTGATCCTTCCCGAGCACCCAGTTGCCGGTGTAGTTGGGCGGCGCATAGATGTAAGGTTCGTTGAGCGCGACGCCGTTGACCCACACTCGTTGCTCGCGCACTTCTACAATGTCACCCGGCAAGCCGATCACCCGCTTGATGTACGGCACGGCGCTTTGTCCGCCAGGGGGATCGAGCACGATCACGTCACCGCGCTCCGGCGGATGGAGCCAGTACACCACCTTGCTGGCAATGAGGTATTGCCCATCGTGCAAGCTGGGTTCCATACTTTGTCCGTGGACCTGGTAACGTCCGGTCAGGGTGTTGATGACCAGAAACAGAATCACTGCCAGCAGCAGCGTCTCTAAAACATCTTGTAGCCATGAACGGATGCCGAAAGAGCGACTTAATGAAGGTTCGCCTTCTTCTTCCTTCGCTTCTTCTGCTTCTTTCTCCTCTTCTTCTAATGCCTCTACGGCGACATCCGCATGTTCTTCAACCAACTTTATGCCTCCGGGCTATGTTTCTAATTGTCATCATCGTTCATCGGCGGATTATAGCGTATCTCCACGAAGGTGCAACCCAAAAAGACACCCCTGGATTGCCCAGGGGTGCAGCATGCGGTTGAGGAACATGCGCCGTTATGCTTTCTGGGGGGATTGGTCATCGGCTGAAGGCGTGGCTTTGCTCTCTTCTTCCTCATCTTCCCAGCCGATGATCCACACGGCAAGCCCGGCCACAGCGATGGTAGCGACAATCAAAGCGATCCACTGCCCGGCCAGAAGGCCCACGTCGCGCGCCGACCAGACTAAAATGGCGACCATACCGATAGAAAGCACAATCCACGATGTCAACTGTGGATGCACATTCACGAATTGCTTAATTTTTTCCATGAATCACAGCCTCCCTTGAGAATCGTTGAAACGTTGACTCGTTTGAACCTTATTTCCCTCTTCCCAATCCCTGATCTTAAATCGGCCGGCGTACCAGATCTTCGCGGATTTGTCGGATTACCACCTCTGTTGCCGAAGGATTCCACTCCATCGTTGCTTCGCGCCAGGGCCTAGGCAGGTCTGTCACTGCCCTTTGCGCATACCCGAGTTCGCGCCAGTAATTGAGCAACGCCTGGCTTGGACGGGCAGGGAGGAAGAGGATCACGGCTTCTGCCTGGAGGAGTTCGCCTTCCCTTTCCATAGCACTGACAAGCGCGCGTCCCAGGGCCACGCGGTCTATCCCAGGGGCGATCAGAAAATCGGTCACGCCGATGACCAGATTTTCAACACGCCAGCCGATCAACCCCACCAGACGTTTGCCTTCTTCGGCCAGCAAAAAACCGACCTGACCAAAGCGTTCTGCAACCTCCAGTTGGGTCAGCAAACGCTCCGGGCGAGCGCTGTTCACAAAATTTGCAATTGTTTCGGCATCGCTCAGGCGTGCTTTACGAATCTCAATTTTCATCGCCATGGTGTTTTCCTTTCACGCCATTATTTGATAACCATTCAAACTCATCACCTCCCATTATACTCTTGTTTCAAAGATGTACAAAAGTGGAAAAGTTAGGGTTGCATTTTCACCCTCTCGGTATATAGTAAGGATTGATTCAGCGCAGGTACCACACCCGTGGATTCTCTGGAGCGTTTATCGAAGCATGGGCAAAACCACATCGTTCAACCTTGTCGCGGCGGCGACGTTGTCGCACGAGCGGCTGGCGACTTTTCTCAATCAGGTGTACGCGAATTATTATCTCCCCATTCGGCTTGACGCAGAGCAATTCAAGCAGATGTGCTATACTGAGGACATTGACCTGCGGAAGTCCGTTGTCGCCTTGATTGACGATGCCCCGGTGGGGATCGCGCTGCTTGCGCTACGGGGGACTGCGGGATGGGTCAGCGGCGTGGGAGTTCTCGCGCCGTGGCGGCGTCAGGGGATTGCGCGGCGGTTGATGGAGCACATCCAGGCGACGGCGCGGGCGACAGGGCTGCAAACTCTACGGCTGGAGGTCCTGGCGCAAAATGAGGCGGGGCTGGCGTTATATCAGCAATTGGACTTTGCCTGGGAACGCGATTTGCTGGTGCTCACCCTTGAACCCGGCATTTTCGATCCCCAACCGTTGCCTCCCGGCGTCGCACCGGCCTCTTCCGGTACCGTTCTGGCGCACTACGCGGCCTTTCACGATATACGTGCGCCCTGGCAACGCCAACTGGCCTCGTTGCAACATCGCCAGCATGACTTCCGCGCTCTGGCATTTGGGAATGGCGAACGCATGATCGGCTACGTGCTCTATCATCTGCAACACGGCAACCATGTGGTGATGGATATGGGGGTTGATCCCGAATACCCTCAACGCCTGCGCGTGGCGCGAACTTTGCTTACCGCGATGCACAGCGCCCGTCCCGACCTGGGGGGGTATACCATCAACATCCCTGCCGATGACCCATTGTTGCCTGCTTTTACCGGTTTTCGTTATCGTATATGGCAGCGACAGCACGAACTGGTGTGGAAAGCGGGGAGTTGAAGATTGGGAGATTGGGGGATTGGAGATTGGGAGATTGAAGGTTGAGGGAGCGATTAACTGAGGTACGAGATGGCTGAAGACACAAACACGATACCGACAACACCAACCGGCGCGAACTGCCCAAGCTGTGGACGTTTTGTAGGACCTTATACGACATGTCCTTACTGTGGCGCAAAGCTTAGCGGACGTATCCCTGTGCGCATCGTCAAAATTGCCGCGCTTCTCCTGGCGACGGTGGGATTGCTTGCTCTGTGGTGGCTGGCACACCGCATGGACATCCCCACCGTTTCTGCCGCCGACGCGCTGGGTACGATGAATATGGCTTACGTGCGCCTTCACGGGCGTATCTCGCGTAGCCTCAGCTACGATCCGGCCAGTGGTTATCTGGCGTTCTGGCTGGATGACGGCACCGGCGAAGTGCGCGTTTCCTCATACCGCGACGTGACGCAGGCGCTGCTGGCGGCAGGAAAAATCCCCGCCTTGGGTGATGAAGTGACCGTCGCCGGGACGCTGCGCATCCGCGAAGATTACGTCGCGTTGACGCTGAATGTGCCCGACCACCTTGAATTATCCCGCCCGGAGCCAATGATGCTGAAAGCGAACGCCATCACGCCGCTGGATGTAGGCGCGCGTGTGCGCGTGATCGGCGAAGTCCGCCAGGTGCGCACGCCTTATGAGGGGATGACGCTGATTACCGTGCGCGACGATTCCGGTGAGATCGTCGTCGCCGTGGATGAAACCACGGTGGCGCTGACCGGCGCGCTGCCGGAGATCATCGAAGGCCAGGGCATTGACGTGACGGGAGGGGTGAGCCTTTACAAGGATACCCCACAGATCGTCCCGGCGACCGTGGCGGACATCGTGCTTTCCGCTGCGCCGTCCCCAGCCGCCGCGATTCCTATGACCAGTCTGGGCGAGGCGCAGAACATTGCCATTGGAAGCTGGCTGCGCGTTCAAGGACGTGTAATGTTGATGGAGGGCTTCAAGGGCGGGATGAAGGCCACGCTCGACGACGGCACCGGGCAGATTATGTTGGTCCTGTGGGATAACGTCTATACCGCTCTCGAAAACCCATTTGCCGTTGACGTGGGTGCAGATGTCGTGGTGGAGGGAGAACTCGGCGTCTATCAGGAAGAACTACAAATCGTCCCCGAACGCCCATCCGACATTACCATCGTTACACCGGCGCCGGAGATCCCGTGGGTCGCCGTGGGCGATCTGAAAGCCACCGATGCGGGGCGTGTGGTGCGCTTACGCGGTATCCTCGGTACGCCTAAAGGCTTCTCGGCGGGGGCAAAGGTGCCATTGGATGATGGCAGCGGCGTGATCACCATCTTGCTGTGGACCAACATCCTGACGCAACTCGACCCGCAGCCTACCGCCGACCAGACCGTCGAAATCATCGGTATCATCCAGGAATATCGCGGCGATCTGGAAATCGTCCCGCGTTCGCCACTGGATTGGCGCGTCGGAGGTAATTAGAAATGAGAAGAGAGGTGTTGGTTATGCAGCCTAATACTCGTTCATTCGCCATTTGCCATTTGCCATTTGCCATTTGCCATTTGCCATTCGCCATTCGCTGATTCTTATGTTTGAACTCATCCTTTGGACACTTGCAGGGACACTGTTAGCCTCACTTCTGGCGTTGGTGCCGGCGCTACACATCTACAACGTGGCGGGCTTCATCCTGCTTGCCAGCGGGACGCTCGCTGCGTGGATGAACCCGGAGCAGATGGCGTTCCTGTTCCTCGGTCTCATCACCGGCTATGCGATGCTGAACACGATTTCCAGCATCTTTCTCTCCGTACCCGACGACAGCACCGTCTTCATCGTCCTGCCGGGACAGAAGTATCTGCTGCAACGGCGTGGCTACGAAGCCGTCGTCCTCACCGGCATCGGCGGATTGGGCGGGCTGGTGGCGCTGGCGCTGCTCGCGCCGGTCGCCTCGCGCATCCTGCCGCCGATCCGTGAGATTTTGCGCCCGCACATGGCGTGGATTTTGTGGACGATCATCGCTTACATGCTGCTTTCCGAGTGGCCCAAAGGCACCGACCGCGCCCCCGCCGGGTGGAAACGCTGGTGGGACGGCTGGCGCTCGCTCACGGCGGGGCTGGCGACGTTCCTGCTTTCCGGCCTGCTCGGCTTCGTGATGATGTACCGCTCGCTTGTGCCGACGGAAGTGGCCTACCAAAACCTGTTGCCCGCATTTGTCGGCCTCTTTGCCGTCCCGTGGGTGATCCAGAACCTCATGGCGCGCGTCGAATTGCCGCCGCAGCACATCGCCCGCAGCGTGGATGCTCCACTCGGTGCAATCTTCCAGGGGACGGCGGCGGGCGTGCTCGGTGGGATGTTTGCTGCCTTCTTTCCCGTGATTACCGGCGGTATCGGCGGATTCCTGGCCGGGCACGCGACGGCGCAACGCGACGAGCGCGCGTTCGTCATCTCGCAGGGGGCGTCGAAGGTCGTCTACTACGTGGGCGGCTTCCTGCTCTTCTTCGTGCCGGGGCTGCATCTTACGCGCGGTGGGATGGCGTGGATGGTGAGCACGCTGTACAGCACTTACACGCCCGACCGCTACTACTGGGCGACGGCGGCGGTGTTGGCGGCGGGCGTCCTGGCGTTTTTCCTCTCTCTGGGGCTGACACGCCTGGCGATCGCCTTAACAGCGCGGGTGAGTTACCGCGTCATCAGCTTCGTCACGTTGGGGATCCTGCTCGTGGTGGTGTTCACGATGACGGGGTGGGGCGGGTTGGCGATCTGCGCCGTGGCGACCGGCATTGGCCTCATCCCCGTGCTGTGGGGGTCGCGCCGGATGAACGCGATGGGCGTGCTGCTGTTGCCCATCGCGTTGAACATGGCTGGCGCGGGCGACGTCGTGGCGGGGTGGTTGGGGCTGCTGTGATCCGGGATGACCATCTCACCGATCTGATGCAGCGCTACCACTTCTCCATTGCGGGGATGCGGACTTTGGGTGGCGGCAGCGCGCCGTGGCACAACAGCGCGGATGGCAGCCTGGCCTTCGATCCGAGCGGACGCTGGCGTGAAGTCGTCTTGCAGGTACGCCGCGAACTGACGTGCGAACAGTGCGGGGAGACGTTTGCTTACACTTTTACCGTTGTCGAAGAGGGCCACGTCTACCGGGGACAGTATACACCGGGCTACGAGGAACTTGCCCACGCCCTGGGACACGAACTGCGCCGCCGCGTCCATTGTCCGTTCTGTCGTGCGGTGCAGCGAGAAACGCGCCGCGCATTTGTGCGCCGCGAACGGCAACATACGCTCATCGGCAGTGTCGCAATGGGTGGGGGGATTCTCGGCGCGACGGTGTGCATCTTTGGTGGGTATGCGCTTGCCGGAATGTGGGGGCTGGCGCTCGGCGCGATTGTGGCGATGGGATTGGTCATCAGCCTGACGCAATGGATGTTAGCGCGCGTTCTCTGAAAATGATGCAGAACTTTTCATTATAGAGTTCCGTATAAATACATGCAAACTCGACATAATCTGCCATAAACAGTGGCTCTACAATGTTAGATTACCCTGGCTGTCAGTCCTGGCCTGGCTATGGAAGTTCAGGCTGCGTAAAAAAGCGACGAAAGCCGGATCCAACATTGTCGGGGTAAACATTTTGACTATCTGACTGACAACTATCAGACTCTATGGAGGGAACTATGAAATTCGTAACCTATCTCATTGCTGCGATTGTGGCTGTGTTTGGTCTTATCTTTATCGTCGGCGCGCAGGGACAGATCATGCGCCTGGTGGTCGGCGTGGTGTTGCTCGGTGCGGCCGGCGTCCTCATCTACCTCACCCGCGTTCAGCCGACAAAACAGGAGATCACCCACGTGCAGAAGATTGACCTGAGCGGGGATGTGAGCCTCGAGGCGATGAAATGTACTTCCTGCGGTGGCGCACTGGGCAAGGATAACCTCATCGTCCGCGCCGGTGCGATTTTCGTGGATTGCCCCTACTGCGGGGCCTCCTACCAGATCGAAGAAGCGCCGAAGTGGTAAAAGTGGCAGGAAGCAAGGGGCAGGATTCTTGCACCTTGTATCTTGATGATGCCAATGAACGGGTTGTGGAACGACTTGCGCCGGGGATTGTCACGGTGGTGGCCTGCATCGCTTGAACCGCCCGCGCCGGGATTGTACACGTATCCCATCGCGCTGGATGGCGGGCAGCGGCGCGTGCATTTGCGCGTCGAGGCAGATGGCAACGGCTTGCTTTTCATTGATGTGACCGATGTGTTGCACCTCAACGCCACCGCCACGGAAATGGCAAAGCTGGCCCTGGATGACGTCCCCCTGGAGCAGGCGCGGAGCCGTTTCTTGCGGCGCTTCAACGGGGTGGATAGGGACCGACTCACCCGTGAATTGACGGCGATCTACACGATGATTGCGCATTTCCGCGAGAACGATGGCCATTGTCCGGTATGCACTCTCGCCGATCAGTTGACCTTTCGCCCGCTGTTCAGTATGCCGGTCCATGCCCCTTACAAAGCCGATGTCGCGCTCACCTACGGCTGCAACAACGCCTGCCCGCACTGCTACAATGAGCCGGGCCGTTTCGATATGCCGTCCCTTGCGCTGACGGATTGGTATCGTGTGCTCGACAAACTTGCCGGGATCGGCGTGCCGCACATTATCCTTACCGGCGGCGAGCCGACGCTGCATCCCGATCTGCCCGCCATCATCCGCTATGCCGACAGTCTCGGATTGATTGTGGGAATGAACACCAACGGGCGCATGCTTTCCCATGCACCCACTATGGCGGCGCTTGTTGAAGCGGGTTTGAACCACGTGCAAATCACGCTGGAGACGTACCAGGCCGATGTCCACGATGCGATGGTGGGTGCGCGGGGGGCGTTTGCGCAGACGGTGCGCGGCATCGAGAATGCCCTGGCCAGCGACATTCACACCATCACCAACAGCACGTTGACGCGGCAGAACTATCGGGATGCCGTCGCTATCGTCGAATTCCTGCACGGCCTGGGCTTGCGCACCTTTGCGATGAACGGGATGATTTACGCGGGTGGAGGACTTGCAACCCCCGACGCCATCCCTGCCGAGGAAATGGCGGCGACACTGGTCGCCGTGCGCGAGCGCGCCGAGGCGCTGGATATGCGTTTTCTCTGGTATACCGTCACCGATTACTGCCGCCTTTCCCCGCTGGAACTGGGACTGGCGCCCAAACGTTGCAACGCTGCCGAATACTCGATCTGCATCGAGCCGAACGGCGACGTGCTGCCCTGTCAATCGTATTACATGGCGGCCGGCAACCTGCTCACCGACCCGTGGGAGCATATCTGGAACAGCCCGCTGTTTTTGAGCTTCCGTAACCGTGAGGAAGATCCGCTTGCAGCCGGTTTGCCGGAAGCGTGTTGGGATTGCCCCGACCTGGAAATGTGCGGCGGCGGCTGCCGTCTTGAACGCGAAGCGCGCACCGGACAGCGAGCTGCCGAACACGGTTGTGCGCGGGGGAGAAAGCGTAAAATGTGAAACGTGATGCGTGAAACGTAATCGGCTTGAAGAATTACGAATTATGAATTACGAATTGCGAATTACAAACTTTTAACGAGGAACAATGTTACGAGAGGACACAATCTTACAACAAAATCGCTATCGCATCACACATCTGCTTGGCAGGGGCGGCATGGGTGCGGTTTATGCCGCATGGCATTTGAACCTGGAAATCCCTGTTGCTATCAAGGAGCTGACGCCGCAGGCCGATCTCGACCCGGAAATGCTGGCGCAACTGCGCGCACAGTTCAGGCGCGAAGCGATGACGCTGGCGCGGCTGAATCACAATAACCTGGTGCGCGTCCTGGATTCTTTTGAGGAAGGCGATAACGCTTACCTGGTGATGGAGATGGTCCAAGGCGAAAGTCTGGCCGACCGCATCGGACGCGAGGGCGCGTTGCAGCAGGCGCTCGTGTTGCAGTGGGCACATCAGTTGCTCGACGCGCTGGCCTACTGTCATGGGCAAAATGTGCTTCACCGCGACATCAAACCCACCAACATCATCATTCGCCCCGATGGGCAGGCCGTTCTGGTGGACTTTGGCCTGGTGAAGTTGTGGGATCCGCGCGATCCGCGTACTGTGACCGTCGTGCATGGCATGGGGACGCCGGAATATGCGCCGCCGGAGCAGTACGAGGCTGAAGCCGGCTTCACCGACGTGCGCAGCGACATCTACGCCCTGGGCGCAACGCTCTATCACGCGCTTGTGGGACAGGCGCCGCCCACCGCCACCAAACGTATCGTCAACCCGGCGGCATTGCTTCCTGTGCATGCTTTGGTCCCCGATATTGATCCCGCCGTTGATGCGGCGCTCATGCGCGCCCTTGAACTGCGGCCCATTGACCGTTTCCAAAGTGCCCGCGAGATGGCGAATGCCCTTTCCCAGCCGGCTCAATACCAATCTGCTGCACCGCAGGTTGTATCCCAGAGAGTACAAACCGTCGTGCGTCCACCGACGGATGAGGTGCCGGTTGCACCGCCGTCTGTGTCGGCTCCGCAAACCGCGTCATACATACCGGTCACGCAACGCGTGCGTCCTCTTCCTATGCGCAAAGCCTGGAAGGGCAACAAAGCTATTGCATCCTGGGCAGCATTCGTTTTGGGGATCGTGGGATTGGTCACCATGGCCATCGCGCCGGTTTGTAATCTTCCCCTGCCGATGGTCGGCATTGTCGTCAGTATCCTGGGAATCAGATCAAAGCAACGTCGTGGATTGGCGTGGGCGGGATTGGCGATGTGCCTGCTGACGCTGATTCTGACGTTTATCTTGCTGGCCGTCGGCGCGCTTGCGTCCTTATGGGAAAATGGGACCTTTTGAAACTCCACGTTTGTATTTGCGTAGGTTTCGGTTAACAGATCTGGACGACATCTACACTCAGGTCTACGCGGATCCTGATGTATACCGGACATACTGTGGGGAAAAACTGAACCGGACGCAGGTTCACGACCGGTTGTTGTATCGTGTCAATCAGCCTGCCGGCGCGGAATTCGGCTACCTGGCGATTGTGTTGAAGAAGACCTTGCGGGTCATCGGCCAGATCAATCTGACGCCGTTTACTAACAGCTACTACCGGCTGCCGGGTGAACCGGTGACGCCCATCAACACCCTCGAAGTGGAGATGGGTTTTGCTATCGGTAAGGCTTACTGGGGGCAGGGATTGGCGTTCGAGGCGTGTCAGTCGGTGATCCACTATGCTTTTCAGGATCTCAAGCTGCCACGTTTGATGAGCGGCATCATTGCGACCAATACGCGCTCGATCAACCTCCACAAACGCCTGGGCTATCGTATCGAGCGCAACCTGTGTAAAGAGGACATTTGCGGCCTGGTTGCCGTGCTGGATAATCCACTCATTCGCAACTCGTAATTCGCAAGAGGTGAACCATGACAATCGAGAGACGCCCTTATTCGCAGAGCATGCGCTGGTTTGGCATCATCCTGATTGTTCTCGGTGTTCTGGGACTGTTTGACCAGCTCTTCAACATCCGGTTAGGACATTTCCTCTGGCCGTTCTTCATCCTTGTACCGGGTGTGGTGTTGATTGTCCTGGCTTTGCGGACGGAGCGCGATACCGGTGAGCCGTTTGTGATATTGGGTAGTCTGGTCACGATGACCGGGCTGCTGCTGTTCTACCAAAATCTCACCGGCCATTGGGCAAGCTGGGCTTATGCCTGGGCGCTGGTTGCACCTACGGGGGTTGGCCTGGGGCAATGGCTCTATGGAGCGGCCAACGGACGACCCGGCACGGTCAAATCCGGCAGGGACTTGATCGGCATTGGATTGCTGATATTTGCCGTCGGATTCGTATTCTTTGAACTGATTCTCAATATCAGTGGCCTCAACCCGGGGCCGGCCGGATGGGGTGTTCTGCTTATTCTTTTGGGCGCGTTTATGTTGATACGCCCCTTTTTATCCAGATCGAGGGAACGATGAACACCCATATCCTGGATGCAATCCCCTTCCGGCCAGAACTTATGGACCTGGCGCGGCGCTTGCGGGTCAGAGAAAACAGCCCTTATCTGGCCGACTTGCAGCGACTGCGTGACGAGGCCGAACGTATCGCCAGGCCCAAGGCCCTGTACAAAGTCGCCTTCATTGACGCCCGAAACGGCGACGAGGTCACCGTAGACGGCGTGACGTTGACAAGCCGTGTTTTGCGTGTAAACCTGGAGCATGTTCAGCGCGTCTTCCCCTACATCGCCACATGTGGCGTGGAACTGGATCAATGGTCGCACGCGCAGGATGATATGCTTTTCCGCTATTGGGCCGACGTAATCAAGGAGATGGCGGTGCGGGATGCCGTGCAGGCGCTTTATCAACACATGACAACTCAGTACGGCTTGGGGAAAATGGCGTTGATGTCCCCGGGGTCGCTCGCCGATTGGCCGTTGCCGCAACAACGCCCACTCTTCACTATTCTCGGCGATGTCAAGTCCGCGATCGGCGTGGAACTGTCCGACAGCTTCTTGATGATACCCAACAAGAGTGTGTCGGGGCTGCGCTTTGCCACCGAGGAGGACTTTGCCAGTTGTCAGCTCTGCCCCCGCGAGAATTGTCCCAGCCGCCGCATGCCTTATGACGAAACGCTTTACGATCGCAAGTATCGTCAAAGGTGACCCCGGTTGATTTAAGTTCGCGGGTTCTGGGGGATTTGATATGGTCAAGGCAATTGTGAAACAGTAAATCTAAATCGGCAATCCGCAATCATAAATCTGAGGAGGGACCATGGCAATGGAATGGCTTAAAAATCTGTTCAGCGTTAAGCGCACGGTGCGTCCACCTGCAATCCCCCCCGGCATTTACCATGCTATGCAGGAGACTGACGGCGCTTACACACGCTTTCACCTGCGGGTGGAGCGTGATGGAACCGGCCTGTTGATCGCCAACGCGACGGCTGCGGCGCGCCTGTCGCCTTCCGGCGTCCTCATCGTCAAAGGGTTACTCGACGGCAAAACCACCGACGCCATTCTCGCCGATTTGATCGCCAACTTCCGTGGGGAAAGCGCCGACACTATGCGCGCCGACATTGCAAAGGTTGAGGATCTCATCAAGAGAATTACCACGCCCGGCGATATGTACCCGGTCTTCAACCTTGACGACGCAGCTCTGTCGCCCTACGCTGCGCAGCTTATCGCGCCGCTGCAAGCCTCTGTGCCGCTTGCCGAACCGGAGAAACTGCTTCCGATTCTCGACCGCTTATGGGCGGCAGGTATCCCCCATGTCACAGTGCTTGTGCCACCGCAGCCGGAGCCGTCATTTCTCATCCGCGCCGTCGAGCATGCCGAGGATCTGGGGATGATCGCCGGTGTGCGCGGGCGCGCCAGCGATCTCTGGAATACCGACTTGTTGACGGCCTTGACCCAGGCGGGCGTGGATCACATCACCTTCCTCTACGCCTCTACCAATCCCGCCGTCCACGACGCGCTGTGTGGCGATGATGATCATGCGGCTGCAGTCGCATTGCTGGCATGGCTCGAAGAAAACCGGGTCTGCGCCATTGCCGAAATCCCCCTGCTTCAGGCCACGCTTGGCACGTTGACGGCCACGATTGATACCTTGTTGGCTGCGGGCACGGATAACATCGCCTTTGTGGCCTATGCCACCACCGATGCCGCTTTGGCCGAACGGGATGGCGTCTTCTATGCCGATGCGATGCCTCAGGTGGCGGCAATCGTCGAAGAGACCGCCGACAATGCGCAGGCGCGCTTTATTTGGGATCCACCGGTGCAGCGCGATCCGGCGCTCCCCCTGGTCGAGCAGGTTCGACGGGGGCCACGCTGTTCCGGGGATGTGGCAGTGCGCGTCGAGCCGGATGGCAGCGTTATCCCGCCGCGCGGCCCCTACCAGAGCGCGGGCAACCTTCTCACCATGGCCTGGGACGACATCTGGAATCACGATGTCTTCCGCGTGTACCGCGAGCGGGTGGAGTCGCCGACCCATTGCAGTATCTGTCCGGGCCTGGTCATCTGCGCCGCCGACTGCCCTCGTGAACCATCTGGTTGGGCGCAAGGGTAACACTCCCGATTAACCGTGGCTCCGGTTTGTTAACGGGCTTCGGTTTGTCAGCGGATTGAGCGGATTTTAACGGATTTGCAAATTTTTATAGATTTTCCGTGAGCACACAGGCCAACGTGCCGGCGTTCAAACGGTATTTCCGGGAGACTGAGATGAACAAACAACATTTTGGGCGGTTATTGGCTTTGTGGGGAATAGTGGCGCTCCTGGGCATGGCTTTGCGTATGCCGGTTTATGCGCAAACCTATAGCTTTGCCGTGCCGGAGCTGCTGATGCAGGTTTTCGTTCAGCCGGATAGTTCCACGAAGATCGTTTATGACATCACCTTTCAGAATTACGGCAGCACCATAGACGTTGTGGATATCGGGACGCCGCACAGCAAATACAACATCGGCAATATGAGCGCGTCCATTGATGGTGTGCCCTTGACCGACATCCGCAAGTCCGAGTACGTCAACCCCGGTGTGGAAGTGCACCTGGGGAACAAAGCCATCCCCTCAGGCGGAAAAGGCACGCTACATTTCGAGATGACGATGCCGGAGATGATCTTCACCGACACGACCAATAAGGAAAACGCCTCACTACAGATCACGCCAACGTGGTTTGACAGCGACTCGGTGCGCGGCACGGGGACGATCGAAATCCGCATCACAATGCTCGAAGGCATTCAGCTTGACGAGGTGCGTTACCAGGATGTGCCGTTCAGTGACAAAGGCACCGAAAACGGGCGCGTCGTCGCGGTGTGGCGTTTTGAGAATGTGGCGCCAACGCAAGCCTACCGCGTGGGCGTTTCCTTCCCGCAGCGTGGCCTCACCGGCATTACCAAAGTGACGGCGTGGGACCTCTTCTGGCGCTGGGTCAGGCAGTTCGCGAGCGCCATTGGGGTTTGCTTGCCGTTTGTTTTCCCGATTCTCTTCATCTGGATGGTGATCCGTGGTATTATCAAGGCCAGTAAGCCCAACTACTTGCCGCCTATTGCGCAGGTTGAAGGCGGAGGGATCAAGCGCGGGTTGACGGCGCCTGAAGCTGCCGTGATCCTGGAAATGCCGTTGAACAAAGTGTTAGCGCTGGTCATCTTCGGCATGCTCGAAAAAGGATTGCTGCGGCAGGTGGACGACACACCGCTCAAAGTGGAGGTGGCTCCGCCGTATCGCGTCGCCGACAAAGCTGACCTGAAGGATGCAAAGGCCCGCGCGGCATACCGACGCACCGTGGCGCAGCAACAGGGCACCGTCATCCACAAGTATGAGGATGCTTTCCTGGATCTGATCGAAGCGCATCCTGACAAACCGGTGAAGCAATTGAACGTTGTCGCGGCGATGGAAAAGCTGGTCAAGGACACTGCTGCCAAGATGCAGGGTTTTGATCTCTCGGACACACAGGATTACTATCGCCGCGTCATCGAGCGGGCCATGCAACAGGCCGCTTCCCTGGGCGACATCCCGCAGCGCGAGCAATACCTGGATCAGTACGGACCGTGGGTGATGCTGGATAGAGACTACCGTTCGGTGATGACCGTTGGCGGCTACAACTACTGGCCACGATGGGCGCGGCAAACGGCGCGTCCCGCTGCGGCGGCCGGTGGTGCAGCCGGGGCAGCGGGTGCCGCAGGTAGTGCCGCCGGCGGACGTCCCGCTCCCAAATTCGGCGATGTTGCCGCTTCCTTCGCGGGTTGGGCAGAGACGACGATGGGCGGCATGGCCGCGGCGATTATGCCCACGTCACTGCAAAAACCTGCGCCGCCCAGTACCTCGTCATCCTCACGAAGCGGCGGCGGTTTTCATAGCAGTTGCGCGTGTGCCTGCGCCGGATGTGCCTGCGCGTGCGCGTGTGCGGGTGGGGGACGGTGAGGTAGCTGTCAGCTTTCAGCCGTCAGCTATCAACATAGGACTTACGCAAACCGGCGGAACTTTACCGCAGAGCACGCCGAGAGCGCGGAGATTTTCTCATTTCTCGGCGTTCTCCGCGGCCTCGGCGGTGAAAAGTGGATACGTCTGCGTAAGTCCTGAACAGTTTCTGCTGATAGCTGATTGTTGATCGTTGACTACTTATCAGTGTTGGAGGGATGAGGAATGAAGAGCAAACACTTTTATCGCGCGTTGGCCTTTTTGGCGTTGTTGGTGCTGATGACGTCTTTCGGCGGGCCGGTGGCGGCGCAGAGTTACAGCTTCGACGTGCCGGACCTGAAGATGCAAGTTTATGTGCAGCCGGACGCTTCGGTGAAGATTGTCTACGACATCACATTTGCCAACCACGGTAGTACGATTGATGTGGTGGACATCGGCATGCCGCACAGCAATTACGACATCAGCACGATGCGTGCTTCCATCAACGGCGTCAATCTGCGCGACATCCGCAAGTCCGAATACGTGAATCCCGGCGTCGAAGTGCACCTGGGAAGTCAGGGAATCCGACGGGGGGCACAGGGGACATTGCACTTCGAGTTTACGATGCCCGATCTGGTGTTTCAGGATACGACCAAAAAGGACTATGCCTCGCTACAAATCACCCCTACCTGGTTCGACAGCGATTTCGTGCTCGGCACATCGAACATCCAGATTGCAATCTATATGCTGGAAGGTATCCGACCGGACGAAATGCTGTATCAGGATGTCCCTTTCACCAACCGGGTACTTTACCAGGGCCGCGCCGTCGCCGTGTGGCAGTGGCCGCAGGGCAAGGCGACGAAGGCATATCGCGTCGGCGTCTCTTTCCCCAAGCGCGGCATGACGCGCGTGATCAAGATGTCGCTCATTCAGTTGACGAACAAGTGGCTGAGGGACAATCCCGGGACGCATTTTATCATCGGCAGCGTCGTTGCCATACTGTTTGCCTTCCTTTTCTTCCGCTTTTCCGGTGGTACCGGCATTTCGGTGTTTGTCATTCTTATTGCCGGACTGGTATTCCTCTTCATCGCCGCACCGTTTTTCACATTGCTCGCGCCGTTGGTCCTCGTGCCGCTTATTATCGTCAACGAAGGTTCGCTCAAGAAAAAGCGACACGCCTATCTGCCTGCTATCGCGCAGGTGGAAGGCGGCGGCATCAAACGCGGCTTAACGGCCCCCGAAGCGGCCGTCTTGCTTGAAATGCCGTTGAATAAAGTGCTCACCCTGGTTATCTTCGGCCTGCTCGAAAAAGGTGTCGTGGAAGTGGTCAAAGACAATCCATTGACGGTCGCCGTCACCAAAGATTTTCAGGTACTCAATCGGGCGCATCTGAACAATGAGAAGGAACGCCGTGACTATCGTCGCCAGGTGGCGCAGGCGAAGGGGACGATCATCCACAATTACGAAGACGGTTACCTGACCTTGTTGGAGCGTCACGCCGGCACTCCCGTGCGCGATATTGACTTCAGCAAGCCCACCGAGGTGCTCATCAAGTCCACAGCTATGAAAATGAAGGACTTTGACCTTTCGGATACCCAGGAATACTATCGCCGTGTGATCGAGCGGGCGATGATGCAAGCCGCGTCGCTTGGTGAAATCGAAGCCCGCCAACAGTATCTTGACAAATACCTGCCCTGGGTGATGATGAACGATAACTACCCCACCGTGCTTACACATCGCGGCTACAACTATTGGCCGGTGTGGGTGCGTGGCCCACGGTCTATTGGCGGTGGCGTCAGTTCGTCTGCGCGGCCCAGCGGCCCGTCCATCGGCGGACGCACGCGGGCAGGCGATGTGGCGGGGTCATTCGCCGGCTGGGCCGAATCCACGATGGGTGGCCTGGCGGCGGCGATCATGCCCGGCTCGCTCAATATCCCCGGTGCAAAAGGCGGTTTCGTTGATTTGAGCGGCGTGGACAAGGTCACAGGTGACATCTTCACGGCGCTGGCAAAGTCCAGTGGTAGCGGCGGTGGGGGAGGCTGCGCATGTGCCGGGTGTGCATGTGCGTGCGCCTGTGCGGGTGGGGGAAGGTAGCTTTCAGCCATTAGTTTTCAGCTATCAGCTATCAGCTTTCAGTTCCCGGCTTTTGCCTGTCGGCTATTGACAACCGATCACTTCTTGGAGATCACAATTGGAAAAGTATGCTCTTCCCGCGCCGGAGATGCTGATCCAGCAGGCGGAATGGCTGGCGCCGGCGCGTGGGCGGTTGTTGCGGCAGGTGGGCATTGCGCGGCGAAAGCGCGTGTTGGATTTAGGCGCCGGATACGGTGCTGTGACCGGTGAGTTGGTGCGCCGTGCCGGTGGGGCGGTCGTGGCGCTGGATTGTGCTGTCGCTGCGCTGCGGGCAGAGGCGGGTGCGTTCGATGGGGCATATCGCATCGGCGGGGAGGCTCTGCATTTGCCCTTTGCCGATGGGACATTCGATTTGGTCTTCGCGCAGTTGACATTGCTGTGGGTGCGTCCCGTTACCGGAGCGGTGCGCGAAATCGCGCGGGTACTGGCGAAAGATGGCGCCTTTGTCGCGCTGGAACCCGACTATGGTGGGCTGATCGAATATCCGCCGGAGATTGCCACGCGCGAGCTGTGGATGAACGGGTTGACACGCGCCGGCGCCGATCCCCTCATCGGGCGTAAATTGCCGGGGCTGCTTGCTATGCACGGTTTCCGGGTGAACGTGGGGCTGTTTGATACCCTGTATGCTCCATCCACTGTGCGTTTTGACTTTCTGCGCGAGCTGCCGCTCAATGTAGAAGAGACGGCGGCGTTGGCGCGCATCGAGCGGGAGGCTTTGGGGCATCAGGACCCGTGGGCGCAGATTGCGCATCTGCCATTTTTTCTCATAACGGCGGTCAAGCCGGTGATAAACCACCAGGCTCAGAAGGCTCAAGCCCGCTCAAGCGGGCCGTAAGGACGGTTTACCGCTCTTTGTCCTTTTCGCTCGACGATTTATCGTCAAGAAAGATTCGCGTAGATTCGCGGGATTAGCGGTTATTTTAGTAAGGAGTGTAATCGAACCGGTGGTACAGCCCCGATAATTGAGAATGATTGCAAGACTATCTGACTAACGACCATCAGACTATTTTCAGAGAAGGTGAAGAGGGGAACTATGACCATTCTGGATGGATTCTTAATCTTGATCGGTGTGCTTATCATCATTCTTTGTACGATGGAAGGGTTGCTGCGCGCGCTAATCGGGTTGTTTGGCTTCTACATCGCCGTCACCGTTGCCGGCCTGGTCACATTGGCGACGAACATGCTTCGTGAGATCGCCGTAGCGTTGAGCCGTGCGACCGGTAGCGGTGTACCGAATATGATCATCGCCGAGACGATTGCATTTGTCGGGCTTAGCGTTCCGTTGTTTATCGGCATTTACTTGTTGAGCAAGTTGCTTTTCCCTGATACGACGCTGCCCAAACTCCGTGCGCTCGACAATATCCTGGGGCTGTTGATCGGCGTTGTCCTGGCTACACTCGTCATGGCTGTGTTTTACAACACCTGGGGCGTGGCAGTCAGTACGCGCTGGAACAACCTGCAACTCTGGTACAATATGAGGTACGCTTATCTGGGGGCATTTTTGCGCCCTTATTTGCATCAAGCGCTTATCTACTATCGGTCCGTTTTCTTTTTGTTCACCTTGATTCGTTATCCGGTATTCTTTGTGCCCCAATGAGGGTTGAAATCAGGTCGTATCTTGCCGGGATTGTTTCCCCGGCGCTGTTTGGCTGCTTTAGGGAGGGTTTTTGTGGCGGGGCAAAGCCCCGCCACAAAAATTCCTCTTTTATTATGTTGCATTTGCGCTTGGCACGGTTCATGCGCAGATGATCGGGGCGAGTTTTGCCCATCCCGGCCTACGTCTGGTTTCCTGGGTGATGCTGGCGATCTTGTTCGGTGTGTTTGTGTGGAAGCGCACGCGTAAACAACGGCCGACTACGAGGGTAAAAATGTAATAAATTCTTCAGGAACTGCCTCGCACAAGTAGATGTTTTCCTCCGGGTGATAGAATATCACGCCTGCTGTGTATGCATGCGCCGCATCAATGCGCAAGATGATTGGCTTGTTTGTATGACGTAATGCGATGCTGCGCGCCATTTCCGGTGTTGTCGCCAGGTGGACGTATTGCCGCTGCATCGGTCGCAACCCCTCGCGCCGGATGGCGTCGCAATTCTTCGGCGCGGTCCCGTGATAGAGTACCTCAGGCGGCGCGACCGGTGTGTAGGTCGGGCGGATAGCACTGTGCCCGTACAATGCCCGGATGCGCCCTCCGATGATCTCGAAGCGTTGACGTCCCGGTAGTGCAAGCACCGCGTCAATGTCGGCGCGCGTGGCCCAACGAAAGTTCGGCAGTCCTTTGAGAATCTGCATCACCCCATCGAGGTCGGTGTAACCTTCGGCATCCATGGGGATGGGAAAGCGGTCTGGCCGGTGGCGTAACAGCAACGCCAGAAAGCGGCTCAGCTTGCGGAGTTGCGCTTCACGTCGTGGATCTTGGCTCATGTTTTCCTTGTCCATTTGAACTTAGAACGGTTCAACGTTTGACGTTTGAGTGTTCGCCAGAGTCCGTTTGAACCCGTTGCGCGATCCGCCACAGATTGGCGCGGATTTGTGTGCGTTCCTTATCCTTAAATGTCGCCAGAAAATGCTCGAAGTGGCGGCGACGGTTGGTCTGTTCGCGCGGACAGGCCAGTTCCGGCGGAAATGTCCAACCGCGCGCGCGGGCGTAGTGGATGACTTCTTTTTCCGGCGTGCAGATCAGGGGGCGGATGGCCGTTATGCGCCCCCCGAAAAAATCCCGGCGTGGCTCAAGCGTCTCGATCCGCCCGGCATACAGGATATTCATCAGTGCGGTGATCGCGGCATCGTCGGCGTGGTGGCCCAACGCTACCTTGTTGCATCCTAGCTGCGCGGCGGCGAGGAACAATGCCTTGCGCCGGTTCAGCGCGCAGCGAAAACAGGCCATCGGCAAAGGCTCGTCATCTGCCACCGTCAACGGCGCAATGTGATACGCAACGCCCAGCTCACGGAACCACGGCTCCAGGACGGGGACGAGGTTGGGCAGGCCCACATGGGTTCCATCCACATGCACGGCGACCAGGCTATATGTGCCGGGGAAGTCTATGCCGTCGCGCAGTACGTCGAGCAACACGCGGCTATCCTTGCCACCGGAGACGCCTACAGCGATACGGTCGCCGTTCGCAATGAGATTGAACTCGCGCACGGTGCGATTGACGGAACGCAACAGCTTGCCACCTTTTGCCATACCCCAGATTAAACACGGATCATATTTTGTGTCAAGGAAGGTCATGACATTTTTGCAATCTTGAGATTTGGGTATAATGAGGTTGTGTAAGATGATATACCTCAGCAGCTTGATCCCATATACAGAAAGGACAAAATCATGAAGATATCTCGTCGCTGTTTTGTGTTTATCTTGTTGATGGCAGGTGTGTTTCCTCTGGTGCTCACAGCATGTAACTCTACAACTCCTGAACCTCCCACAGCTACGCCGGAGCCAACGGCTACACCCGCGCCGACATCCACACCGTTGCCAACGCCCACCCTCACACCAACGCCTGATCCGGCGGCTTTTATCGAGGAAGCAGAAAGCCGGTTCTGGCAAAGTGACCTTGAAGGTGCGGTGGCGCTCTATCAAAAAGCCCTGGAGGTGCAACCTGATTATGTGCCGGCTTACGTCGGGCTGAGCTGGATGGAAAGCTGGCGTTCGGCGGAAAATTCCGAGGCGGTTCTGGAATATGCGCAGAAGGCTGTCGAGGTTGCCCCGGACGATGCTATGGCCCAGGCAACACTTGCTCGCGCTTATCTTATGAGAGATGAAGCTGCAAAGGCGCTTGAGGCTGCTGAAAAAGCCGTCGCTCTTGACCCCCAAAGTGCTTACGTTCAGTCTGCCCTGACCCAAGCTTATCTGCTGGATTCTCGTTATGATGAAGCCCAGAAGGCTGCGGAAACGGCATACACCCTTGACCCCGAATCGCTTGATGCCAGATATGCGCTGGCCGGGTTTTACAGGGAGACGTCTGATTTTGCGCGTGCTCGCGTCATCTATGAGCAAACGGTCGCTTTGAAGCCGGAGTTTTTTGGCACGTACAAGCTCCTGGGCCGATTTTGGTTGCTGCGTGAACGTTATGATGAAGCAGAGGCTGCTTTGAACAAAGCCCTTGAGCTGCTGCCACAAGATTTTGACTCGATGCTTTCCCTGGCAGAGGTTTATATCGCGCGCCACGATTATGAGTCTGCTAAGAGCTGGCTGGAAAAGGCGGAAGCATCGGCAACGGAAGCTGAGAAGGCCGCTATTTATGTCGAACGCGGCTATCTCTATTACCAGAAGCAAGAATATGATGAGGCGTTGACGCATTTGAACCAGGCATTGAAATTGCGCCCTGATGATTATAACGTGCGCTTGCAGATTGGGTTTGTGTATTTGGGCAAAGAAGAATGTAGTCGTGCCGAGCGCGAATTTCAAAGTCTGACCGAAGCGCAACCTCGTTTTATCGGCGCGCATGTCGGTATAGGATTCGCCAAATTGTGCGATGGCGATGCCGCCAAGGCCCTCACCTATTTCCGCAAAGCGATCCAGATTGACCCTTATAGCGTCTCGGCGTATCGTGGTATGGGGATTGCCTATGCTGAACAGGAACGCTGGGAGGATTCCGACGCGGCTTATATCGAAGCCATGCGCTTGAGTCCGGCGCCTGCTACACTTCATGTTGACCTGGGACAGTCGTATTTGCAACAGGAAAAAACAGACGAAGCGAAAGCCGAATATCAACTGGCGGTCAAATTGAATCCTTATTCGCAGGATGCTTTGATCGGATTGGCACGGATTATGTTGAATCAGCAACAGGAAGAGCAGGCACTGCGCGTGATCCAGGAAGCTGCCGCGCTTGACGACTCTAAAAAGGACGTGCAATACTTATTGGGAATCTTAACTGTGTTGCGAGGTGATCCGCAAGCAGGGGCGGCGATCCTGGAAAATGTGCTGGTCGAAGACCCGGAAAATGCGTATGCGCATTACTTCTTGGGTGTCGCTTATTGTGAGATGGGCCGTTACCGCGACGCTAAAAAATCCCTTGAGACCTATCAAGCCCTGGCTGACACTCAACAGGACTACCAGCTTCAAAACTTTATGACGGCTCTGGACAAAGGTTTCAAATTAGCGGATGATAAGGCGATCAAGGAAATGCAGGAGTTGTTCGACCAGTTTATGGATGACAAGCCAGAGATCGTCATTGCAGAGACCGGTGATGCCACCCGTATGATGACCATCACCATAGCCTTATCTGCCGATGACCTCAAGACCGACAACACCACACAACTCTATCGGAAGATCGGCATAGTTGCCGCTATTGCCGCCCTGCGCGCCCCGCAAATTGATCCTCCTGTGGCGGGAGGTGTACTCATGCAATATGTGCGCTCCGGCAAACCCCAATTCACCGTGCACGCTGCTCTCAACGATTTGAAACGCTTCTTCTACGGTTGGACGGGGGGACAGCAATTCGCCACTGCGCTGGAGTATTCCCGCATACTGACTTCTGGGACGCGAACTTCCTTACGCGATGTCGAGCGTCAAATCGCTGAAGTCCGCGAGTTGGATTTTAAGGCGACCGTGCCTTCAGAAACCATCACTAAAGACGAGTTACGTGACCGTCTTGTGGAGGGGATTGATCACCAGGAACACGAGGCCCTTGAGAACGATGAGGCAATGCTCGAACTCCTCGGCCTCATTGACCCGGCTTTAGATTTGGAAGAAATGCTGGTAGATGTGCAAACCGAGCAGACGGCCGGGTTCTACACGCCGGAAGACGACCGGTTCTATGTGTTGGAGACTGAAGAACAGACCAGCGCTGATCAAACCGTCATCGCCCACGAATATGTGCATGCCTTGCAGGACCAACACTTCGACCTTGCTCAACTGGACGATGAGACAGCTGACGATGATCGGCATCTGGCTTTCCGCGCGTTGGTGGAGGGTGATGCCACCCTATCCACAATTCTGTACGCGAGTGATTATGTCATGGCAATTGACATGCTTGAGCTAATGTCAAGCGTCGGCGGCGTCGAAGACGAGGTTCTGGAAACGACCCCCATGTTCATCCGAGAGTCGCTCGCCTTCCCCTATTCAGCGGGGTTGAAATTCGTGCAAGCCCTCTATGATCGCGGCGGATGGGAAGAGGTCAATGCAGCTTACGAGACGCCACCCCAATCCACCGAACAGATTTTGCACCCGGAGCGTTATTGGGATAAAGATGCGCCCGTAAGTGTTACGCTTGGCGATTTGACGAGCAAACTGGGGGGCACGTGGCAAGAGCTTGACAACGATGTGATGGGCGAGCTAGGTCTGCGCCTCATCCTGGCGACGCATGCCGGACCGGCTTTAGCCATCAAGGCTGCGGAAGGCTGGGGAGGAGATCGGTATGTGTTCCTGCAAACGGACGGGGCGTATGTGACCGTTCTGAATACCAGTTGGGATAGTGATAAGGAAGCCGCCGAGTTTCTCAAGCTCTATCGGGCAATGATGGAGCACCGCCCCGATTTCACCCTGGAAGTGCCCGCCCTGGTTGGCGAAATGCACGATTATCGGTGGCTGGCCCAGGACAATTGTGTGTACGTGACCCAAAAGGAAAAACAGGTGACCATCCTTGTGGGAACGACCTGTGCGGCTGTTGAACAGGTCCAGGCCGTAGTGCCATAACGTCGTACTGAAGAAGGTGTAATAATGGTTGGCGCGCCGCTCTGCGGCGCGCCAACGACGTTAACCGGCCATCCTTTGGCTATTGGCTCAATCGCTTGCCGTATTGAGCCGCATAATAGGCTTTGTATAACTCCCCGCTTTTGATAGGACGCCACCACCATTCGTTCTCCGCGTACCAGCGCACGGTCTTCTCAATGGCTTCTGCACAGGTGTGGCGGGGTTCCCACCCCAGGCCGCGGAGCTTGCTCACGTCCAGCGCGTAACGGCGGTCATGCCCGGCGCGGTCTTCCACATGTTTGATGAGGCTTTCGGGTTTGCCCAGGGTTGCCAGCACGATCCTGGTCATCTCCAGGTTGGTCATCTCACTGCCCGTGCCGACGTTGTAGACTTCACCGATCTTGCCCTTGTGAAGCACCACGTCAATACCCTCGCAGTGATCGAGCACGTACTGATAATCGCGCATTTGCAGACCGTCGCCGTAGACCGGCAGCGGTTGATCGTCTATGGCGTTGGTGGCGAACAGCGGCACGACTTTTTCCGGGTACTGGTAGGGGCCGATGTTGTTCGAGCCACGGGTGATGGTGACGGGCAAGCCCCACGATTCGTAATAGGCCAGCACCATCAGATCGCCGCCGGCTTTGCTGGCGGCATACGGACTGCGCGGCTTCAGATGGTCCGTCTCGACGGAGCGGTTTTCCAGCACTTGCCCGTAGACCTCATCGGTGCTGATCTGATGATAGCGCTCCATCCCCAGCTTCTTCGCAGCTTCCAAAAGCACATACGTACCGAAGACATCCGTCTGAATGAACGATCCCGGCTCCATCAGTGAGCGATCCACGTGCGTCTCGGCGGCGAAGTTGACGATGGTGTCGAGCGCGTAGTCCTTTAACGTGGCCTCGACTTTGGCGCCGTCGCATATATCGCCCTGCACGAAGGCATAACGCCCCGCAAACTTCGCCGCTACATCCTGCAGATTCTCCAGACGCCCGGCGTAGGTGAGTTTATCGTAGACGACGATGAAATAATCGGGATATTTTTCCAGCATGTAGCGCACAAAATTGGATCCAATGAACCCGGCTCCCCCTGTGACCATCAAACGTTGCATAGTGTTCCCTCCGTTTAGGATGAGCGAATAACTCAACTACCTACATCAGCCTCCAGCAACCAGCAACCAGCAGCCAGCCTCCAGCAACCAGCAGCCAGCCTCCAGCTTCCGGCTTGGATTCTACCACACATTGACGAAATGCCTATTGTAATGTAAAATAGCCTGGCTATGGACTATCGAGTTGACGCGCCTTTAATCGTGCAAGGGGACCGCACGGTCCTGCTGGAAGTGAATAACGCATTTTACGAAGCGGCCAGAGATCATCTGGCACGCTTTGCCGAGCTGGAAAAAAGCCCGGAGTATATCCACACCTATCGAATTTCGTCCCTCTCGCTGTGGAACGCGGCCTCGGCCGGCATGACCGCCGATGAAATCCTCACGGGGCTGCGCCAGTATGCCAAATATCCCCTGCCCGATAACGTCGTCGTCGAAGTTAAGGAAGCGATCGGACGCTACGGGCGCGTGCGGCTTACCCGTGATCCCGACGACCCGACCCGTTTGCGCCTGATGTCCGACGATCCGCTCTTGTTGATGGAGCTGGAGCGCAACCGCAATGTGCAGCCTTACATCATCGGGCGGGTGGGGCCGCATACGTTGCAAGTTCCGGCCTCGCGGCGTGGACATGTCAAGCAGGCACTCGTCAAGGCCGGCTATCCCGCCGAAGACCTGGTGGGCTATGTGGCAGGCGGCGCACTCCACCTCCAACTGCGCGATGTGACGGCGTCGGGCCAGCCTTTCGTTATCCGCCATTATCAAAGGGACGCCAGCGATGTCTTTTGGGCCGATGGTTCCGATGCCGGCGGCGCGGGCGTGATCGTGCTTCCTTGCGGCGCCGGAAAAACCATCGTCGGCATGCTGGCGATGGCACAGGCGCAGACCAACACCCTTATCCTCACGCCGAGCACCGTAGCGGCGCGCCAATGGCGCGAGGAACTGCTCGACAAAACCACCGTCTCCCCTGAGATGATCGGCGAATACACCGGCCTGCGCAAGGAAATCTGCCCGATCACCGTGACCACCTACCAGATTCTTACCCACCGCAAGCGCGGGACGAAGGGGCAACATCTGCCGCTGGAACAGGAATTCCCGCACTTCGGCCTGTTTAACGAGGGCGACTGGGGCCTGATCATCTACGATGAAGTGCATCTGCTGCCTGCGCCGGTCTTTCGCATCACCGCAGAATTGCAGGCACGCCGCCGCCTGGGGCTGACGGCGACGCTCGTCCGTGAAGACGGGCTTGAAGAGGACGTTTTCTCACTCATCGGCCCCAAGAAATACGATGTGCCCTGGCACGACCTTGAGCGCCAGGGCTGGATCGCACCCGCGATTTGCTACGAAATCCGCGTGGGCATGCCGGAGGCCGAGCGGCTGGAATACATCGTCGCCGAAGAACGCCAGAAGTACCGCATTGCGGCCGACAACTCCATAAAACTCGACGTTTTGGATCGGCTGTTGCGCTATCATCGGGGCGATCAGATACTCATTATCGGGATGTATCTGCAACAATTGGAAAAGATCGCCAAACACTACGATTTCCCCCTTATCACCGGCGACACGAGAGTCGCAGAGCGTGAGGCGCTGTATGCGAAGTTCCGTACCGGTGAGGTCAAAACGTTGGTCGTCTCCAAAGTTGCCAATTTCTCCATAGACCTCCCCGATGCCAGCGTTGCCATCCAGATTTCAGGTACGTTCGGTTCCCGTCAGGAGGAAGCGCAACGGTTGGGACGCATCCTGCGTCCCAAAGCCGGCGGACGACAGGCGTATTTTTACTCCATTGTCACCAAAGAGACGGTAGACCAGGAATACAGCGCCAATCGTCAACGTTTCTTGACCGAGCAGGGCTACCGTTATCTGATCCTCTACGATGAGGAAATTCCCGGCGCACTGCCCCACACCCAACGGCGTTAAGGCTACCGATGATGTTAGCTAACCCGTTTTTCTCCCAGAGAAAGTCGCCCCAGGGCGCTCAGGATGTTGTGGGTGAGTGTACGCCGGAGTCCCTGACCTCTAAGCTCAACTACGTATGGCCTAATCCCTCCTCGCCGGTGCCGCCGGACAGTGAACCGTTCTGGCTTCGTCCATCAAAGGATCCAAAGGAAGAGTTTGTTGAAAGCCTGGCAGAAGATGGGTGGCGCGTGGATCATATCCGCCAGCAGATCAACCGGCTCAACCTCTCGCCCAAAGGACGCACGCGCGCCGATCTGTTGCGTCAACTCATCGAGGGATTTCTTGATCCTGAGCGTGTGAACCGACAGTTGCGCAGGCTCAACGATGAGGAGCAGCGTTTTTACACGTACTTGCTTCTTTACCAGGACCTCATGGATTGGTACACGGTGCCTACACCGATTGAACAAATGGAGCCATTTTCCGGGAGTCCGGCCACGTTTTTACGAAGAATTATTGACATCGGCCTGGGGTTATTTGATGAAAATGGAGAATTCTTCATCCCCTCCTCACTTTTGAGCGTGCTCCCTCCACGTTACCTTCCCTTTCCTACGGAGCCGGAACCCACAACTTACGTCAAAGCTGCCGATCCCCAGCTTCTGTTGTCGCAGATTCAACAGCTCCTGAGCCTGGTCCAGAGCGAATCTTACTCGTTGCGTCCACGCCCGCGTTGGCTTGTACCTGCTACGATGTATAGCCGGGATTACCAGGTATGGCCGCCTGTGCCTGCGGACGTGCAACGCCTGCTCAACACCCCCAATTTTCAGGGAAACATTACCCTGTGCCCCCCGCTGCCTTATCTGAGCGACGCTGCGCTTGTGGCGTGGTCAGCTAAACTGGAACTTCCGCGGGTGAATGTTGAATTCCTGTACCATATATTGAGCAGCGCGTATCTGCTGTTTGCCGGTTCCCCCGTGACCGTCAACAACGCCTTGATTCCGGCCTGGCTGATGTGTTCTCCGGGCAGTCAGGCGGTGCTATTGTTCCGCCTCTATTGTATTGAAGCAAATTGGGCGGAATGGTGGCCCGCCTGGCGCAGTGGGCAGGTCAAGGTGGAATGGGGACACCGCGTCTACTGGGATCTGGGCGGTATTGATCGTGTCATGGCGACAACATACTCCATGTTGCGCCGGGTGATCCTGGCCGTTCTATCCTTTTTGCCACATGACACATGGCTTGCAGTGGATAAAGTGGTGGATTTTCTGGTGAAATTGTATCCGCGACCCGAAACCCATCACTATCAAGACAGCTTGCTGTTGACCGACGCACGAGGTCATTGGAAGGGGTTTCTGGAGCAAGTGTTGCGGGCGATGTTGCAGGGGCCGTTGTACCTGCTGGGCTTCGTCGAGGCCGCGCCCGATTTGGATAATATGGAAGTCTTCCGTCTACGCTACCTCCAGGACGTGTATTGGGAGCGTATCGAAGCGCTGCCCATTGCCGAAGCTCCGACATTGCGCCGCGACGATGTGACTTTCGATGCCGGAGAACAGACCCTACGAGTGAAGCCGCCGGCTCGGGCGCAATTTCTCGCTGCGGTGCAACAGTGGGCGCGATCTAAAGGATGGGTAAACAACCGACTGCTTTATCAGCTTGATGTACACTTGCTTCACAGTGCTTTTGAGAGGGGCGCGACACCGGAAACGCTTAAGGCTGTCTGGGAAGAGAGCGCCGACTTCCCTCCGCTGCCGGAGATTCAACAATGGTGGCGGTATTGGTGGGAACGCTATGGGCACGTTCGGTTTTATCCTCAACAGGCGCTGTTGTTGACCCGCGATGAATTCACCCTTCATGAACTACAGGCTGCCCTGCCAACGATGCGCGAAGCGATTCTGGGATTGGTGACGCCGCGGGTGGCCCTTTTGCGTCCGGAACACGTGAGCCGCATTTTGAGCGATATGGAACGTCAGGGATACATGCCCAAGGAGGAAGTGTGACCGAGGCGCTGCGTACCTCGCTCGATCTATACCATCTTGAAACGCTTAAGCAGATCGCCGAAACCCTGGATGTTTCTCCCACAAAGGTGGCTTTGCGTAAAGAAACACTGGTCGCCACGTTGAGCGAGAAAATCCGCGCCATCGCCGGTTTGCCTGCCTTCATTGAGCGTTTGAGCCAGGCTGAGCGCGCTGTTCTGGCCTTGATGCTCAAAAAGGACGGTATTTACACCCTGCGGGACATCACCTTGCCGCTGATCATGGCCGATATGATCTATGTCGAGGGTCTGGAGGCGACGCTGGACCGCCCCCGGCTGCGAGATGTGATACTTTCCCTGATGCGCAAGGGACTCGTCGTCAACCTGAACGAGCTTACCGTCGGTTCGCGCCGCACCTTCGAGCCACTTGACAAATTCGGCATTGCGCCGGAGGTCAGGGCTGTTCTGCCTCGGGCGCTGTTGCCGTTACCCGAACCCAAACTCGACCGGCAAGCGACTGTTGCGCCGGCGCATATCAAAAGTACGGACACGGTGCTATGTCTGCGCCGGCTCTTCTTTGTTTGGGCAGAACTGCGACGTGAGCCGGCGGACCTTTTGAAATCCGGCGAGATGTCCAAACGCGACCTGCGTCGCATCGCCAAAAGCCTGGGATTGGATGCCGAAAGCGATATCGAACATCTGGCCTGGTTGCAGAGGGTGTTGCAGGCCCTCAAATTGTTGGAAGTTACGCCGACATCTATTATGGCGGTGGACAATGACGCCGTTAAGCTCTTCTGGAATGCTTCCCCGCGCACGCAATTGTTCGATATCCTCAAAAGCTATCCAGATATCACTTTTCATACGCCCGTGGATATCAATATCCTGTCGCAGTTCATTTATTACACCAATTTAGCGACGTGCTCGTTTGCAGAGATACGCAGGCAGGTTTTGGGCCTTCTCAAGGAAATCGCCCAGACGTCCTGGTTCCCCTTCCCCCTCTTTGTTGCTTTTCTCAACGGTGGGCGCAATGGAAGCCTGTTGCTGCCCAATCATACCTTGCAGTCACTCTACGCCGGTCTGCGCTGGCTTCCTATAAATCGGCGGGATATGCTTGACAAGGCTCTGCAGCAACTGGATCATCAAACGGCTGTCGTGATCCTGAAAGAGCTTCAGGCGTTGGGTGTGGTAGAACTGGGCTACGCGGCGCCGGACGGTGTTCCCATCGCCCTGCGGCTCACGCCTTTGGCCTGTGCACACTTCACCAACCAACCTGCCACCCCATCCGCGGAGGAAACCGGGCAAGTCATCTTGCAGCCCGATTTTCAGATCCTGGCTATGGGGCCGGTGCCGCTCTCCGTCATGTCCAATCTCGAACGCTTTGCCGAACGCGAGAAGTTCAATGAGAGCGTGGTTTCGTATCGGATCACCCGTGAGGCCGTGTATCAGGCCCTGCAACGTGGGGAATCGTCGGAAACCATCCGCGTTTTTCTTGAAGAAGCCACCGGACAACCCGTGCCCCAAAATATCATCCGCACGCTGGAGGAATGGGGCGGTCAGTACGAGCGGATCGTCATCCGCCGCGATGTCGTCATCTTGCAGGTTGACGACGCCGCCCTGCTCGACAAACTGCTCCGTCACCCGCAGCTCCACAATCTTTTGCATCGGCTGGACGAGCGCGTCGCCTGGCTGCATACCAAGCACCGTGGCAAGGTCGAGGCGGAATTGGAGGCATTGGGAGCATTGCCGACTTATTCTCAAGGCCCCGAGGCAGATCTTCCCAACAGCCTGTACTGGGATCAGGACAGCTTGCGTTCTCGACAAGCCCTGCCGAGCCTCTATGTGGACGGCACGCTCCGTCGCATTGCCGAGGCAAGCGACGACGGTTGGCGTCTGACGCCGCACAGTGTGCATCTTGCCGTTTCCACAGGATTAGATATCCCCGACATCATCGCGTTGGTGGAGCGCATGACGGGAACACCGCTGACGCCGGAATGGCGCAAGCAGCTCAAGGCGTGGGGCAAACATTACGGTTCCGGGCAGGTCGCCCGCGTCCTGTTGTTGCGTCTGGAGAGCGATGAGACGCTACAAGAACTGCGGCGTGCCGACCGTCGGCTGAGTCGTTGGCTCCGTCCACTGCCGCAGGCTCCCGGCCTGGCCGTCATTGATGAGAAACATTGGGAAGAGATGCAAACTTTGTTGACCGAATTTGGTGTTGATGTGAAGCATGAACCGTGGTGGTAGTCTTTGACGGGTGGATTGTGTCTGAACATTACTTTAGTACCTTCGTCATGTTGGCATAGCAGGTAAAAATGTTATAATAAGGTATAAGTTATCGTCTATGGAGGCTATGTATGAGTCCAGCACAACCCAGCGCGACGGATCGGAAAAAATCAGAGGCGTTATACCAGGAAGCTATCACTGCCTATGAACGTTGGGAAGTCGAACTTGCGATCAAAAAGCTCGAGAGCGCTCTGGAGCTTAATCCTAATAACCCATCTTACCATATGACGCTGGCGCAAATCCTTTCTCGCGCGGGAGATTTCGATCGCGCGTTGCGTGCTCTGGCGAACTATCTCCGCCTGGCGCCGGATTCGCCGGTTGCCAGCCGTGTGGAGCAGCTTTTTGCCAGCGGCATGGACCCTGTCGAAGAAAGCCTGACCGATCGGATGACGGCGGCGCAGATGCCGATTGATATGATCGGTGCAGCTATTCAAATGTGGATGGAGTTCCGCATCGCGCTTGGCGAGGAACCCCTTAACATCCCCAAGCCTGAAGCATGGGCTGCCGCGCTTGATTATACCGTCCGCAAAGTCAATTTGCGTGATGTCCCGGTGGATAAATTGGCTTCGCTTTATGATGTTGCTCCCGAAACTGTTCGTAAACATAATGCTTCATTGGTCAAAATGCTCGATATTATGCCGTGCGATTATCGTTACTTCACCGGTGCGCAAAACCCGCTTGATAAACTCGTAGAAGCCGCCGAATTGCTCGAAGAATTGGAAAAGCGGTTCAACGAGGAATAAATTCCGTTTACAAGTCGCCTGGGCCGGTCTCTGACCGCGCCCTCCAGCAATTTCTCGTGATATAATAAGCGCGGGGGCCAACCAGGCCTCCGCGCTTACGTTAGAAAAATGACAAATTGATTTCCCGACTACGACTGCCCGACTATTCGATTGATGACTATCTGACTAGCGACTATCCGACTATTCGATTGATGACTGTCTGACTAGCGACTATCCGACTATTCGATTGATGACTATCTGACTAGCGACTATCCGACTATTCGATTGATGACTATCTGACTAGCGACTATCCGACTACCAGACTATTCCGAAGGAACAACAATGCACATCGTCTATCGTGACAAAGAATGGTTTGTAGATCAGGAATTGACCGTCAACCAGATGTTGAAGTATCTCAAGCTGCTCCCTGAAAGTGTGCTGGTTGTCCGCAACGGGAAGCTGGTTGCCGAGGATCAAAAACTGCATCCTGACGACGAGATCAAGATCGTTGCCGTCGTCTCCGGAGGTTGAGCGTGCGCTGTCGCAAATGTGGCAGTACGGCGGCCATCAACATGCGTCAACATCGGCTGGCACTGTGCGCCGTCCATTTCCCCGAATGGCTCCTTGAACAGACCCAGCGGATCATCCAAAAGTACCGGATGTTTACGCCGGATGAGCGCGTTTTGGTTGCCGTCTCCGGCGGAAAAGACAGCCTGGCTTTGTGGGATGTGCTGATCCGCCTGGGGTACCGGGCCGATGGTGTCTATATTGACCTGGGCATTGATGATGGGTCCGGCTACTCGGCGCGTTCCAAAGACAAAGCCGTGGCGTTTGCGGCGCTCCATCCCGAAGTGCATCTGACTATTGTGGACATCCCCGGCCTGTATGGAGAAAGTATCCCGCAGGTCGCGCAGCGTCGGCGGCGCCCCCATCGTCCCTGCTCGATTTGTGGCCTCATCAAACGTCACGAGATGAACCGTGTGGCTTTTGAAGGTGGCTATGACGTTCTGGCGACCGGGCATAACCTCGACGATGAAGCCGCAACGCTCTTCGGCAACGTCTTGCACTGGCAGGTGGATTATCTCCGGCACCAGTCCCCCGTCCTCCCCGCCGATGGGCAGGGCCTGGCGCGCAAAGTCAAACCGTTCTGTCGCTTCTACGAGCGTGAGACCGCCGCCTACACGCTCATCCGCGGCATTGACTACATTGAGGACGAGTGCCCTTACGCCGTCGGCGCGACCAGCCTGGCGCACAAAGCCACGCTGGCACAAATGGAACATGACGCGCCCGGCACGAAGATGCATTTCTACACCAATTTTCTCAAAGCGAAAGAAACCGGCCTGTTCGCCGCCGGGGAAATCGCACCGGAACTGCGCCCGTGTCCGCACTGCGGGCAACCGACCAGCGCGCCCGATTTGTGCAATTTCTGCCGGTTGTGGGAAGAGTTGCTAACGGAAGAGTCGTCAATGGACATTGAACGGATTTGAACGGATTTTTTCTTTCCAATCCGTTTCATCCGTTAAATCCGTTGACAGTTCCCAAAATAGAGAGGGAAAATATATGATGATAGGACCTGATTCTCTAAAACTTTCCCCTAGCCAATTTCGTGATTTAGCCGCCGCCATCGAGGCCGAAGTCGCCCGTGTGATCGTCGGGCAGCGCGAGGTCGTGCGCCACACGCTCATCGCGTTGCTGGCGAACGGGCACCTGCTTCTGGAAGGGCTGCCGGGTTTGGGCAAGACGATGCTCGTCCGCACCCTTGCTTCGACCTTGCGGCTGGACTTCACCCGTGTGCAGTTCACGCCCGATCTGATGCCCGCCGACATCATCGGCACCGACATCCTCGAAGTGACCGACACGGGCGAGCGCCACTTTCGCTTCCACCGCGGGCCGGTCTTCACCCACCTGCTACTGGCGGACGAGATCAACCGCGCCACGCCCAAGACGCAATCCGCCTTGCTGGAAGCGATGCAAGAACGCCAGGTAAGCATGGGCGGCACGACCTACCGGCTGCCACAGCCGTTTTTGGTGTTGGCGACGCAGAACCCCATCGAACTTGAAGGCACTTATCCCCTGCCGGAAGCGCAACTCGACCGCTTCCTGTTCAAGATCAACGTGGGCTATCCTTCTGCCGGCGAGCTGGTGGAGATCATGACCCGCACAACCGGCGCGGCAACGCCCGATGCGCATCCTGTCGCCGACGGCGATACCGTATTGGCGATGCAGTCCCTTGTTCGCGGCGTCCCTGTGGCGACGCCGGTGAGTGAATACGCCGCCCGCCTGACCGTCGCCACGCACCCCGACAACCCCGACGCGCCGGAGATTGCCCGCCGGGCTGTGCGTTACGGCGCCAGTCCGCGTGGCGCGCAGGCCCTCATCCTGGGGGCGAAAGTTGCCGCGCTGCTCGCCGGGCGTTACAACGTGGCCCTCGAAGATGTGCGTGCTGTGGCTCCTGCGGCCCTGCGGCATCGTCTGATCCTCACCTACGAGGCCGAAGCCGAAGGTATCACGGCAGACGCCATCATCACTGCCATTTTGGACGCCGTCCCGGAGCCGTAACCGTGACCTCCAACGCCGACGTTCCGGCCGAATTTACCGAAGCCCTCGCGTTGTCCTCGCACCTGCGCTTCGTGACGCGAAAGCGCAAACGCGGCGGGACGTGGGGCGAGCGGCGTTCCACGCGGCGCGGCGCGGGCCTTGAATTCGCCGATTACCGTGATTACTCCCCAGGCGACGATCCCCGCCGTGTGGATTGGAACCTCTATGCGCGGCTCGACCGTCCATACATACGCCTTTTCGAGGAAGAAGAAGACCTGGCAGTGCTGGTGTTGCTCGATGGCAGTGCTTCGATGGGGTGGGGGAAGGGCGAAACTGCCCGTTGGCCGGCCGTACAGCGGCTGGCGACGGCATTGGGTGCGCTGGCGCTGCTTGGCGGGGATGCGCTCTACGGTGCAATTTTACAAGGCGCACGGCCGGCGCTCTCCTGGGGGCCTGACCGTGGACGTGGCTTGTTGCCGGATTGGCAGGCCTGGTGTGCCCGCCTGACTCCCGGCGGTGTGTCCTCCCTGGCGGACGCGCTTCGCAATCTTGCCGGGCGACCCGGTCTGGCGTTGTTGCTCACCGACGGTTATGACCTCGCCGGGCTAGGTGCGGGATTGGCGGCGCTCGCCGGGCGTGGTCACGAGATCGCCCTGTTGCACATGCTCACCCCGGATGAGCTATCCCCTGGATTGCGCGGTGATCTGCGGCTGGTGGATGCCGAAACCGGCGACAAGCGTGAGGTCACCGTGGACGCTGCGGCGCTGGATGCCTATCGGCGTCGTCTGAGCAGTTGGCAGGCCGAGTTGCGCGCTCTCATCGGCAAGCACGGCGGGCGTTATGTGATGCTGCGCACCGATGTTCCCCTGCGGCGAATGCTGTTGGAGGATCTGCGGCGCGCGCGGATCATTGGTTGATATGGATGACCTTGCCACTGCCCTCCGTTGGGCCGGTGCACAACTTTCTCTGCACGCCGACCGTCCACAGGTAGAGGCAGAATTGTTGTTGGCTCATATCCTCAATCAGCCGCGCACCTATCTGTGGGCACACCCTGAAGCGTCGCTGACCCCGCAACAAGCCGCCGACTATGCGGCGTGCGTGCAACGCCGCGCCACCGGTGAACCGCTGCCTTACATCACCGGGCAGATCGAGTTCTTCGGCCTGCTGTTCACCGTGACGCCTGATGTGCTCATCCCTCGCCCGGAAACGGAGCTACTGGTGGAAACCGCGCTGGAATGGCTGAAGGCACATTCTGACGCCGTCGCCGTGGATGTGGGGACCGGTTCTGGTTGTATCGCCGTAGCGCTGGCCGTGCATGCGCCGACGGTACGCCTCTACGCTATAGATGTTTCATCCCCTGCGCTGCGGGTGGCGCGCGCCAACGCCGAACGTCACAATGTCGCGGAGCGCATCACATTTCTCGAAGGCGATTTGCTCATGCCGCTGCCCGAACCGGCGGATCTCATCCTCAGCAATCCGCCTTATGTTGCAGAAGGGGAATGGGACATGCTGCCCGTCTCGGTGCAACGTGAACCCCGCACAGCACTGCTTGCCGGCGCGGATGGCCTGGATGCCATTCGAGGCTTGTTGACCCAGGCCCAAACTCGCCTGAAGTCCGGCGGGCTGATGCTCGTCGAAATCGGTGAGCGGCAAGGCGCGGCGGCCCACTCGCTCGCCCGGGTTGCCTTCCCCGACGCCGACATCGTCATCCTTCCTGACCTTGCCGGAAAAGATCGCCTTCTCGGAATTGCGTTGAACCTTGAAAACTGAAACGTCCCTGCTATTCCGCCCACTTGATGAATCCCGGCACGAACGACGTCTCTGCGTCAGGGTGGTAGGGCAGGATGCGCACGGTGCAGCCATGTAAGCCGCTCATCGCGCATTGGCTGCGTGCCTCAAACAGATAATCGCCCGTGGGGGTACGTCCGGCGACAACCATCGGCACAATGCGGCCCGCGACGATCTCACCGGCGGGATTGAGTAACCCCAGGTATAACTCAACTTTGACTTCCTCCGGCGCGAGCTGGCCAAGACATACTTCTACCTGGGTGACGAATTCTTCACCCACTTTTAACCTGGCAGGCAGTCCACCGTCCAGCTTCTTGATCGTGACCGTGGACCAGTTTTGCGCGATGTGAGCTTTCCAGGTCGCCAGGGCTTTGGCGCGGGCCAGGTTATCGTCCACCAAAGCCGCGAAGCGCCGTGCGGCGGGGATGTAGAATTGCTCGGTGTATTCCGCCACCATACGGTTGGTGTTGAAGTAGTATGACAGCGCGCCGATGCTGTTTTTCATCCGCTCGATCCACCGCCGCGGCAGTTTGTCGCGTCCGCGCTCGTAAAACATAGGGATGATGTCGCGTTCCAGCAGGTCGTAGAGCGCTTCGGCTTCTACCTGATCCTGTTCATCGGGATTGGCGTAGGTTTCGCCCCGGCCGATGGCCCAACCGACATCGGCCGTGTAGGCTTCGTCCCACCAGCCATCGAGGGTGCTCACGTTCAAGACGCCGTTGGCGGCAGCCTTCATGCCGCTCGTGCCGCTGGCCTCGCGTGGGCGGCGTGGCGTGTTCAGCCAGACATCCACGCCTTGCACCATGTAGCGCGCAATGTTCATGTCGTAATCTTCCAGGAAGACCATTTTGGAGCGGAATTCTGCCTGGCGCGCGGTGCTGACAATCTTCTGGATCAATTCCTTACCTGGATTGTCGCGGGGATGCGCTTTACCGGCAAAGATGATTTGTACCGGATGTTGGGGGTCGTTCAGCAGCCGGGTCAGGCGTTCCAGGTCGCGCAGCAGCAAGGTGGCGCGTTTGTAGGTGGCGAAACGCCGGGCAAAGCCAATCGTCAGCGCCTTTGGGTCCAACACTTCGCCGGCCGCCTCGATCTCACTTGGCGTGGCGCCGCGTTGTTCGAGTTGCAGCTTGAGGCGGTTGCGCACAAATGCGACCAGACGTTCGCGCCGCCGCTCGTGGGTGTTCCACAGTTCTTCTGCGGCGATATTTTTCGCCTGTTGCCAGACCGTCTGATCCGCCGGCTCCTCGCGCCAGCGCGGCCCCAGATAACGATCATAGAGGACTTTCATATCCCGTGAGATCCATGAGAGAATATGCACGCCGTTGGTGACGTGTGAAATCGGAATCTCCTCTTCTGGCACACCGGGCCACAGACCCTGCCACATCTGGCGCGTCACCGCGCCATGCAGGCGACTGACGCCGTTGTTGTGGGCAGACATCCGCAGGGCCAGGATGGTCATACAGAATGGTTCTTCGGGGTCGCCGGGATTCTGACGTCCCAGGGCCAGGAAGTCATTCCAGGGGATTTTGAGACGCCTGTCAACATAATCCTTGAAGTAATACTCCATCATTTGCGGCGCGAAGCGGTCATGGCCGGCGGGCACCGGCGTATGCGTGGTGAATACCAGACCGGCAGAGGCAGCTTCCCGCGCTTCGTGGAAAGAAACCTTGTGCTTGTCCATCAAGCAACGTGTGCGCTCCAGACTCAGGAAAGCCGAATGGCCTTCGTTCATGTGATACACCGTGGGGTTGAGACCGAGGGCTTGTAAAGCGCGATATCCACCGATCCCTAGCATAATTTCCTGCCGGATGCGCGTATCCTGATCGCCGCCGTACAGTTGATCGGTGATGTCGCGATCTTCGGGGCGGGTGTTTTCGGGGATATTGGTGTCGAGCAGGTAGAGCGTCGCGCGACCCACGTCGGTACGCCAGAGGCGCGCGGTGACGGTGCGCCCGGGAAACTCCACGCCGACGGTCATCGGGTTTCCGTTCGCATCAAACACGGCCTGCAGCGGCAGGTTATCGAAGCGGTTTTCCTCGTAGGCTTCTTGTTGCCACCCAGCCTGATTGAGGTATTGGCGGAAGTATCCCTGCTGATAGAGCAGTCCTACACCCACAAGCGGCAGTCCCAGGTCGCTGGCCGATTTGATGTGGTCGCCGGCCAGGATGCCCAGGCCGCCGGCGAAGATGGTTAAACATTCCGTGATGCCGAACTCGAACGAAAAGTAAGCGATGAGCGGGTCGGGGTGTACATCATACGTGCGGGTGAACCATGCGGTAGGCTTCTCTTCGAGGTATTTTTGCAGGTACTCCGTCACCCTGTTGAGATGTGCCATAAAGCCGACATCCTGAACCGCGGCTTCGAGGCGCGCTTGCTCGATTGTCCCCAACATCAACACCGGATTGTGGTTAGTCTTTTCCCACAGCTCGCTATCCAGCCGCCGAAAAAGCTCGATGATATCGTGTTTCCAGGCCCACCGCAGGTTATAGGCCAGGTTCCACAAAGGTTTCAGCGGTTCAGGCAGCGCGGGCAGGACGGAGAAAGTCCGTATAGGTTTTGGTTTCATAGACTCGCCTCCACAATGACCTGGTAATTAAAGTGAGTCGAGTAGATCGTCGGATGGGTTGTACGGCGTGAGGTGGTGGTGCTTATATAGGTTATCATGGTTTGTATGAAAAGACAAGCTCGCTTAAGGCGGGCTGCAAGGGCGGTTTACCGCTTTAGCGACACAACAGACAGCACGACGGGACAAAGTTTCCTGAATGTGATAGCTCCACAGGTCGGGTAACGCCGCGCTGTGATGTTTGGAAAAGGATATATAATTGAGGCGGTGTATTGAGGTTATAACAGCGAAGGGATGATACAATGACATTGCGGAAAAGGATTCTGTTGCTTGTCCTTTTGATTATGAGCTGCGCGGCTGTGGTTATTGCCATCATAGCGCAGTCAATCGTGCTGGGCAATTATCTCGAACTCGAAACCGCTTATATGCAGCAGAATACCCAACGTATCGTCAATACCCTGGATGACAAGATCGCCGACATCAACACGAGCCTGAACGACTGGGCCATCTGGGACGACACATGTGCCTTTGTTACAGGGACCAATCCTCAGTATGTTGAGGCCAATCTGGCGGATTCCACTTTTAGCTACTTGGGACTCAACCTGATGGTATTTGCTGATGTTTCGGGTCATATTGTGTTCGCCAAAATGGTAGACCTGGAGACCGAACAAGAAATCCCTATACCGGTCGCTTTGCAGCCCCATCTTACCAGCATCTTGCAGAGGCCGTATTCCGAATTAAAGGACGGTCTGGGAGGAATTGTGCTTTTGCCGGAGGACATTATGCTCATCACGGCGCATTCCATCTTTCCAACCTCAGGAAAAGGACCAAGCTATGGAACGTTGCTGATGGGCCGGTATCTGGATCAGGCGCTCCGCGCTAAAATGACGAAGACCACCCAGTTAGAGATCATGACCTATCGGCTGGATGACCCACAGACCCCCTCGACGCTCCTTGTCGCGTTGGACGATGCCCACCCTTTGCTTGTCCGGCCACTTGACGCGCACACGATAGCGGGATACGCGCTCATCAAAGACCTTTATGGCAAGCCGGCTTTCATCATAGGGACGACGATGCACCGCGATATTTACAGGCAAGGGCAGATGACGCTATGGTATTTCACCCTCGCCCTTCTCGCCGTGAGCGTCGTGTTTAGCGTTGCGGCTATGCTTTTCTTGAATCGCGCGCTCCTCACGCGTGTGGCGGATCTCAGCACTGCCGTTGGCGAAATCGGCACGCTCGATGATCTTTCGCGGCGCGTGCCCCTGACCGGCGCGGATGAGCTGACCAGGCTGGAAGAATCCATCAACGCTATGCTTGCGGCGCTTGAACATGCCCGCACGGAGCAATTGCGCGCGGAAACGGCCCTGCGTGCCTATTCTCAAGGATTGGAAACACTGGTCGCCGAACGCACCCAGCAACTCCGGTCGCAGTATATGCGTCTGGATGCCATCCTGCATAGCACGACCGATGGCATTGTGGTCGCGGCGGATGATGGCACGATCTTGCAGGCGAATCCGGTCGCCCAGACCTGGCTTACGCAATCCTTGACGCCTGAAGATGCCGACCGCTTGCGCGAAGCGGTGCGGCAGATTGTCCGGCAGACGGATACCCGGCCAACGACGATGTTGGAATTGACCGGCCTGGATTTGGAACTCAATGCCGCACGACTGACGGAATCTCAGGACGCAGGTATTTCTCAGGTTCTACCGGTAGAAGAGGCTCAGTCATTATCCCTGCCGGCGGTCGTGATTGCCATCCATGACGTCAGCCATCTGAAAGCGTTGGCACGGATGCAGGCCAGTTTTGTTTCCAATGTTTCCCAAGAGCTGCGTACCCCGGTGACGGCGATCAAACTCTACGTTGACCTGCTGCGGCGGCGACCCCACGAAATCGAGCGATATCTGGTGGCCCTGGAGCAGACTGCCAACCATCAAATCGGCCTGATCGAGGCCGTTCTGGACCTGTCGCGCATTGACGCAGGACAACTCAATCTACGGCGTGAGCGCGCCGACCTCAATGCCCTGATCAAGAAAAGCATTACGACCGAAATCGTGCACCTTGCCGAGACTCAGAATGTCCACCTGAACTACCGGTTTGCTGCTGAAAGCCCACTGACGTTAGTAGATCGTGAACGCATCGGCCAGGTGATCTATGCGCTGGTAAGCAACGGCCTGCAATACACCCCACCGGGCGGTGAAGTGGTCGTCTCCACCGGCACTGCTGTACGCGAAGGGCGTCAATGGGTCTGGCTGAAGGTGACCGACACGGGCATCGGCATCTCTGATGAAGAGCTACCCCACATCGGCGAGCGTTTCTATCGGAGCCCACGGGCGCAATCCATACGCGCTGTGGGGATGGGACTGGGGTTGGCGCTTGCCAAAGAAATCGTCGCTTTGCATGGCGGCACGCTCGATATTGTCAGCCGGGTTGATGCCGGTAGCAGTTTTACGGTTTGGTTACCGGCATCGGGGCCTGATTAACCACCTCCCTATCCTCTGTCGAAGGTATCGTGTATGCACATCCGCAGTCTCAGTTTGCGCCAATTTCGCACCTACAACCGGCTGGAACTCGATCTCCCGGCCTCGCCCATCTTGCTGTTGGGCGCCAACGCACAGGGGAAGACGAGTTTGCTGGAAGCCATTGCCTACCTTGCGGTGGGACGTTCACCTCTCACCAGTACGGATCAACACTTGATCCATTGGGGCGCCGTCGAAGCAGCGATGCCCTTCGCTCACCTTCAGACCGAAGTTGTCCGTCGCAATTGCACCGATCTGATCGAGATTGCTTTGGAGCAGAAGACGCTCTCCAACGGCAGCACGCGGCTTGAAAAGCAAATCAAACTCAATCAGCACCCCATCCGCCAGATGGACCTGGCCGGGCATCTCAACGTGGTCATCTTTCTGCCGGAAGACGTGGAACTGGTCAGCGGCGCGCCTGCCGGACGACGGCGTTTCCTCGATGATCTGCTTTCGCAAGTCTACCCGGCTTACGTGGAAGCCTTGAGTGAATACCAGGCTGCGCTCTCACGGCGCAATGCCCTGCTGCGTCACCTCCGCGACTTCGGCGGAGACCCCGCGCAACTTGTCCCCTTGGAAGAGACGCTCGTGCAAACCGGCGTGACGCTTTCTCTCTACCGGCGCCGTCTGGTGAAGGCGCTTACCTTCTATGCTGACCGGCTCCATCGAGATTTGGCGGGGAGCCAGAAAGCGTGGCTCCAATTGCAGTACGAACCCAACTTTGACCCCTTGCGCCCGCCGGCGGTGGACTATCAACTTGGGCTGTTGCCAGAAGTCATGGGGGAATCGCCCGTAGACCTGAACACGTTGTACGAAGCCTATCGCACCATGCTTTACAGTCAACGGCAGATGGAGATCGAGCGCGGCATGACGCTTATCGGCCCGCACCGCGATGAGTTGCGCTTCATCTCCGCAGGGGTGGATATAGGGACGTTCGGCTCGCGGGGGCAGCAGCGCACCGTCGTCCTGGCATTGCGGCTGGCCGAACTGCGCTGGCTGGAACAGGAAACGCGCGAGTCTCCCGTCCTGTTACTGGACGAGGTGCTGGCAGAACTTGACCGCGCGCGGCGCAGCTACTTGTTGAACCTGCTCGGCGATGTCGAGCAGACCATCCTCTGCACCACCGACGCAGAGATGTTCCCGGAGAGCTTTCGCCAGAAGACGCAAATGTTTGAGGTAGCGGAGGGCGTCATCAGCAAGCTCGACGGAGCCTTCTAAAATCTACCAGGGTTACACGGAGAATATAGGTGTTTCACTGAAGCCGATGTGCTCTTCATCGAGTGGCTGCGCAACCTGGAGCGCATCAGCGACCACGCCGACAACCTGGGGGTAAGCGTGAGCCGCAACTGAAGGGCGTAAGATTGTGATCTCATATAAGCGTGTTACAATATCTTGGACGCGAGGCTGGCCTGTCAACTTTCGCAAGTGGATATCAGGGGGCTTGTATGCTTGGTGAACGTCTGAGACGTTGGGAGACCGTACTCTATATTCTCATCTTAATAGCGGCGATTTTTAGCCGCTTTTATATGCTTGGCGATCGTGCCATTAGCCACGACGAGAGCATCCACACCAAATTCTCGTGGAACCTCTACAAAGGATTGGGGTTCCAGCACAACCCGATGATGCACGGTCCCTTGCTGTTTGAAGTTACCGCCTTTATCTACTTCCTCTTTGGTGCCAACGATTTCACCTCGCGCATCTATCCGGCGTTGACCGGCATCGCTCTGGTGATGACGCCTGTCCTTTTCCGCAAATGGCTGGGCCGCTATGGCGCACTGGTGACCTCCCTGCTGTTGCTCATTTCGCCCTCCATCTCCTATTATTCGCGTTACATCCGCCACGATGCTTCGCTGCTGCTTACCGCGACGATGTTGTTGTGGACGATCCTCAAATACCTTGACGAGGGACATCCACGCTGGCTTTACGGGATGGCCGCCTGGTTCTCATTGATGCACGCGACCAAAGAGGCATCGTACATTTATATTGCCATTTTTGTCGGCTTACTGTTTCTCCCCTTTGCCTGGCAGGTTTTTGCCACCCGCTGGCGGCGTTCTGACCTATTCACCATTTTTGTGGTGGCGTTGGTGTTGTCCCTGGTGCTAGGCGGCGTGTTCATGTATTCTTTCGCCCATGCGCAAGTCAGTGAGCAATCTCTGGATGACGCCGGCAACACGCGCATGGCCAACATCGCCGTGCCGACATGGGGGCGACTCGCGGCGGGATTGGCGTTCCTGATGATGTTGGGGGCAGTGGTGGTGGGCTATTATGGCGTCGGCGAAGAAAAAATGCGTCAGATTCGTTTGTTCGATGTGCTGATGGCGATTGGCACGCTGACGTTGCCTCTCGGCTCGGCTTTCCTTATCAAATTTGTCGCCGGGTTGGACATGGGGGTGGTCTACCAGGCCGTCATCAGCGGCAACCTGGCGTCGCTTCCCCCTGCGGTGGTGATTGGCATCGGCAGCATTGTCCTGGTGACATTGATCAGCTCGATCGTGTTGGGGGTGTGGTGGGATAAAGACCACTGGCCCATCATTGCCTTGATCCACTACGCAATTTTCTTTGTGCTCTACACCACCATCTTCACCTGGGGCTGGGGCGCGCTCTCCGGCCTGGTGGGCGGGTTGGCGTACTGGCTGGCGCAGCAGGGCGTCAAACGCGGCGGGCAGCCGTGGTACTACTACTTCATCCTCGCGCCGTTGTATGAGTACCTGGCCCTGCTCTTCTCCGCTGTAGGCGGTGTGGGGGCACTGGTGCACTTCGTCCGACGGTTCTTCGCGCCCCGCGAAAAGCTATCTGCCGGGGATGACATCCCCTTGCTGGACCTCGAACGTCTCTTCCCACTATTCTTGCTCGGTTGGACCCTGCTCTCGTGGGTCGGATACAGCTATGCGGGCGAGAAAATGCCCTGGTTGGTGGTCCATATTGCCCTGCCGAGCATTTTCCTGGCGGGATGGGGGCTGGGGAAGCTCATTGCCGGTGTGGACTGGCGCACTTTTATTACCCAACGCGGCTGGCTATTGCTACTTGCCTTCATCCTGACCGTGGCGGCGCTGGCCGTCTTTGGGCGTGCGACGGTGGATTTGCGTGTGGCGTTGCAAACGGGCGTGAGCACTGCCGGCCCCTCACTGCTGCAATTGGAGCCGTTCGGCAGACTCATCGGGGCCTTTCTCGGTGTGGCGGCCTTTGGGGCGCTGTTTATCTGGCTCTCTGCCGGATTCCGCCCTGGCCAGATCACGCGCATGATTGCCTTGTTGCTGGCGACCTGCCTGGCTTTGCTTACCCTGCGCGATATGGCACGGGTGAACTTCGTCACCTACGACCTGGCGACGGAAATGCTGGTTTATGCGCACGGCACCCCCGACATCAAAATAGCCCTGCGGCAAATTGAGGACATCTCGTGGCGGGTGACCGGCGCGCCACATGATGTCAAGGTGGCCTATGGCGAGGATGGCTCCTGGCCGTTGACGTGGTACATGGTGGACTATCCCAACAACTACTTCTACAGCACCACGCCCGACGCCGCGCAGCTGCTTGAATGTCCGGTCATCATCGCCGGCAGTGCGCAGTACGGCGCCGTTGAGCCGATTTTGGGCAACGACTACGTTCACTTCGATTACAAATACCTTTGGTGGCCGGTTCAGGATTACTTTAACCTGACCCTCAAGCGGGTGCGTGAAATCGTCGCGGATCCGGCTTTGCGCGCCGCATTGTGGGACATCATCTGGCAGCGCGACTATGCCCGCTATGCGCAGCTCAAAAACCCCGAAGACCCTTTCACCTTGCAAACCTGGCCTTACCGCAGAGAGTTTCGCCTCTACGTGCGGCGCGACCTGGCCCAGCAGGTATGGGGCTATCGTCTGGGGGAGATGGATGCGCCACTCGTGAGTCCGCAAGCCACGCAAATGCCCGATCCTTACCAGGCCGGCGAGCGAACGTTGCCCCTGGTTAGCAGTGCGACCTTGCCGGGATCGGCGCCGCGCGGCATCGCCGTCGCTCCCGATGGGACGCTCTATGTGGCGGATACGGCTAACCATCGCGTATGGCACGTCACGCCGCAGGGCGTGGTGTTGGAGATGTGGGGCGAGTACGGCGCCGCACCGGGGCAGTTCAACGAGCCGTGGGGGATCGCCGTGGCCCCTGACGGGACGGTTTACGTCGCCGATACCTGGAACCATCGCATTCAAAAGTTCGATGCGCGCGGGCGTTATCTGACCGGTTGGGGGACGCTGGCGCAAGCGACGGTGGGCGACCCGACGGGTTACGGCCGTTTTTACGGTCCGCGCGGCATCGCCATCGGTCCGATGGGGATGGTTTACGTCACCGATACGGGCAACAAGCGCGTACAGGTCTTCGACGCCGACGGCAACTTCTTGCGCCAGTTCGGCGGTAGCGGATCGTGGGTGGGGCAGATGAATGAACCTGTCGGTATTGCCGTAGACGTCGAGGGGACGGTGTACATCGCCGACACGTGGAATCGGCGTGTGCAAGTCTTTGTCGGCGACGCCGTTTTCCTGCGCCATTGGAGCGTGCCGGTCTGGGGCGAGGACGCTCCCGATGAAAAGCCGTTCCTTGCCCTTGGGGGGGACATGGTCTACGTCGGTGACCCTGTGCACCAGCGCGTCATGGCGTTCACCACCGATGGCGCCTTCCGCTGGGCGCTGAGTGCCGCTGCCGCAACCCCCGCCCTGACCTTCCCTGAGGGCCTGGCCATCTCTGGCGACGTGCTCTACGTGGCCGACGCCTATTCCAGCCGAATTTTGGGCTTCAGTTTGCCGTAGGGGGCGCAACTGACTCTACGTGACTATCCGACTACGCGACTACCTGACTTTCTCAGGATACCCTGTAATTTCCCGAATCTCCTCGTAGAGCGCCTTGAGCCGCGCGTACATCTGCTTGTAAACGCGGTTGTACAGTCCGTCGTAGATGTCGCGGGTGATAGGATTGGGCAGAAATTCCCGGCCAATGCGTGTCATCTCGCGGACGGCGGTAGCAAAATCGGGATGCAAACGCAGACCCACGGCAGCGTCAATCGCTGCGCCCAGGCCGGAGGTCTCGTAGATGTGCGGTCGCGCTGTCGGCAGATTGAAGACATCGGCGGTAATCTGCATCGCTGCATCGCTCTGGGAGCCGCCGCCGGCGACGCGCAATTCGGTGATCGGGATGCGGCTGCGGCGCTCGATGCGCTCCTTTCCCTCGCGCAGCGCATAGGCCAGCCCTTCGAGGATTGCCCGGTAGATATGGGCACGGGTGTGAACATCCCCAAAGCCGATGATGGCGCCTTTCGCCTCCGGCCCCGGCACCTTGAGACCCGGTGACCAATACGGTTGTAACACCAGCCCCATCGAGCCGGGCGGCACTTGACCCACCAACTCATCGAAAAGCATCTCCGGTGCGATCCCTCGCGCGTCCGCCAGATGCTGCTCGCGCAGGCCGAACTCCTGCTTGAACCAGTTGACCATCCAGTAGCCCCGGTACACCTGAATCTCCAGACTGTAGCGCCCCGGCACGGCAGCAGGGTAAGGGGGAATTAACGGGATGACCTCGATGTAGCGGCTGTCGGTGGTGTTGATTGTCGCCGTTGTGCCGTAGCTGAGACAGCCGATGTGCGGATCAAGGCTGCCCGCGCCGATGACCTCGCACGCTTTATCGGCGGCCGCAGCGATGACAGGCAGCCCTTCCGGGATACCCGTGGCCTCGGCGGCCTCAGCCGTGATTTCGCCCAAAAGCTCGGTCGGGGGGATGAGATCGGGCAACAGGCCGGGATCCATGGGGACGGCCTGCCACTTCCAATCCCACGACTTGGACCAGGTGAGGGCTTTGTAGTCAAAGGGGATGTAGCCCACCTGGCAACCTACCGAATCCACAAAGCGACCGGTAAGCCGGTAAGTGAGATAGCCGGAAAGAAGGAGGTACTTGTGTGTTTTTTCCCAGATTTCGGGTTGGTGCGTGCGAATCCAGTTTGCTTCGGCCTCAGCCTGTAAATAGGCGACAGTTTCCGTCATCCCGGCGACCTTGAACGCCAGTCCCCATAGCCCGCCGACCGGCTCGCAGCCCTCCGTGCGTCGCTGATCCAGCCAGACGATGGCGGGACGTAGTGGCTTGCCCTCTTTATCCACGTTGACGACGGTCGCGCGCTGGCTCGTCAATGCCAGGCCGGCAATGGCCTCCCTGGGAATCGTTGTCTGTCGCCAGAGTCGCCGACACGCTTCGCACAACGTCAGCCAGAAGTATTCCGGGTCTTGCTCGGCCCACCCCGGATGGGGCGAGGTGTATGGCTCGATCGGCACACGGACGCGCTCGACCAGGTTACCGCGCGGGTCGAAGATCAACGCGCGAACGCTTTGGGTTCCGCTGTCAATGGCGAGGATGTAGGGTCCGTTCTCCATCGTCTGAAGTATACCAAAATTATCGTGGCTGCCAAACACAACAACCCGGCAGTCAGGCCGGTTCCCACAGCGATGCGTTTTCGGCGGCGCGGAATGGCTTGAGCACGCGCGGCTTTGGCCTGGGCTACGGCAACCTTCCAGTCGGGAATGGCCGATCTATCGGGCAGGCTGTACGCGCGTTGCCACAGCTCCAGGTATGCGGCACATTCGGCGTCCCAGCGGGCGTCGTCCCAGCCGAGTTCGGGTTGGCAGATGCGGCGGATTTCGGGGAGAAGTGCCGCGGCGCCTTCGGGGAGCAATAATCCCAGGCGCGTTCGGCGTAACAACAAGTCGTCCAGGTGGATGACGCCTTCGGCGCGGGCGGCCCAGCGCAACTCGGCCCACAGCGTTTGCGTGCCCGGAATGGGAACCAGTTCGCCGGGATGCGCGGCGCGCACCAGGGCCGGAGCCTGGGCGCCGTACCGCCCCAGGAGACGGCGTTGTTGTGCCGGATCGAGGTGCTCCGCGCCGGGAAGGGGGACGTTGACCTTGTCGAGCACGTGGATGTCGCTCTTGAGTTCGGGCATGCCGGGCAACCGGGCGCGCGCCGCTTTGAGCGCGTCAAGCGCGATCAGCCGAAAGGTTGTCAGTTTGCCACCGGTGACGGTGAGCAGGCCGGCCTCGTTCCATACCACGTGATCCCGCGATTCTTTGGAGGGATCGGCCTTGCCGGAGCCGATGACCGGGCGCACCCCCGCGAACGTCCCGATGATGTCGTCCAGCGTGAGGTTGAGGCGCGGACATTGGGCTTCGACGGCGGCCATAAGGTAGGCGACCTCCTCCGGGGTGATGCGTGGCTCTTCGTTCAACGGCTGCTCGTGATCCAGATCGGTGGTGCCGACGAGGGTGATGCCTTCCCAGGGGAAGATGAAGACCGGGCGACGGTCGAGGGGGTGTAGGAAGCTGATCGCCTGACTCACCGGGAAGCGCCACGCCGGAAAGATGAGATGGCTGCCGCGTAAAGGGCGGATGCGTGGCGGAGCGCTCACCTCGGCGCGCAGCGTATCGGCCCAGGCGCCGGTTGCGTTGATGACCACTTTGGCGCGCACCTCGGTATGGCGGTCCTGCACCATGTCCTGCAGCACCGCACCGACCACTTCATCCCCCTCGCGCACCAGGGACACGGCGCGCGTGTAATTGAGCGCAGTCCCCCCATCGGCGACGGCTTCGAGGATCACCCGCAACACCAGACGCGCGTCATCTGTTTGCGCGTCACCGTAGCGAAAGCCACCCTCCAGCCCGTTCGCAACGATGTGCGGGGCCAAAAGCTGAAAATCTTCCGGGCTATAGCGCGTGTGACTCCACTGCAAGGCCAGCAGATCGTAAACGGTGAGGCCGGCGCGGTAGGTGAGTTTACCGGGGAAGTCGCCCTTGTAGGTCGCCAGTAAGAAGCCCAGCGGATCAATCAACCCTGGCCCTTCGGCGATCAGCCGCTTGCGTTCCCGCACCGAGGCGCGGGTGAGGAGCACCTTGCCTTCTTTAAGGTAGCGTAACCCTCCGTGAACCAACTTCGATGAACGACTGGATGTGCCCCAGGCAAAATCCTTCTGCTCGACGAGCAGGGCCTTCAATCCCACGCGGGTCGCCTCGCGCAAAATCCCCGCTCCGGTGATCCCCCCACCGATGATCAGCACATCCCACGGCTGATCCAGCTTCTCCCAAACCTCGTTACGCCAATCCTTCGTCCACATTGCGTCCTCCCAATTCTGTCAGCAGATTGAGCAGATGAAGCAGATTTTTTACTGAAAGATCAAAAGAATCTGCTCAATCTGCTCAATCTGCTGATAAAAAACAGTCTAAAGCAGTTTGCCCGGGTTCATCATGCCGTCGGGGTCGAGTGAAGCAGATTTTTTACTGAAAGATCAAAAGAATCTGCTCAATCTGCTCAATCTGCTGATAAAAAACAATCTAAAGCAGTTTGCCCGGGTTCATCATGCCGTCGGGGTCGAGTGAAGCAGATTTTTTACTGAAAGATCAAAAGAATCTGCTCAATCTGCTCAATCTGCTGATAAAAAACAGTCTAAAGCAGTTTGC
>Ga0208197_1000223_pt1 | contig 78274 bp, 60 predicted proteins | sample AD_JPNNA4_MetaG_FD_184444 | JGI IMG/M metagenome (GOLD analysis project Ga0208197, IMG submission 184444) | Active sludge microbial communities of municipal wastewater-treating anaerobic digesters from Japan - AD_JPNNA4_MetaG (SPAdes) (version 2) | ecosystem: Engineered > Bioreactor > Anaerobic...
CCACTCCCCCACTCCCACCCACCCCCTCACCTACACTCTCGCCTTCCCTGTCGTAACTTCACCCGGCGCTGCTTCTGTTCGCGCGCCCAGTCCGCTCCGCCAGTACATCCCCTACGCGCTGCTCTTGATCTGCATCGTTGGGCTGGTGCTGCTCAAACGAAAGCCGAAATAAGATGCGTCGTCTCCTGCGCGCGCTGATCTACGGGCTGACCACCGCCATCGGGCTGCTGGCCTTCGTCTATCCGGTCGTGATGGCGGGGCCGGCCACGGCAGACGGCGCGATCAACACACCTTTGTTGCTCGCCGTGGTGGTGGGCCTGAGCTTCGTCGCGTTGCTGCTCGAAGTGCAGGGCGATGCGGCGAACGCCAAATTCGTCGCGCTGCTCGGCATCCTCACAGCGATGAACGCCGCGCTGCGCTTTGCCGAGGTCGCCATCCCCGGGCCGGGCGGCTTCAGCCCGATTTTCTTCCTCATCATCGTGACGGGCTACGCCTACGGCGGGCGTTTCGGCTTTTTGCTCGGCGCGCTGACGTTGCTCGTCTCGGCGCTGATCACCGGCGGCGTGGGGCCGTGGCTGCCTTACCAGATGCTCACCGCCGGCTGGGTGGGGCTGTCGTCGCCGCTGCTGCACCCATTGGCGCGTGGACTGCGCGTCGAAGGGCGCTGGCCGGAGATCGCGCTGTTGGCGCTCTTTGGCCTGGGCTGGGGATTGCTCTACGGGGCGCTGATGAACCTCTCGTCCTGGACTTTCCTCACCGGCATGGGCGTGAAAGTGACGACCTTGCGCGAAACGCTCCGGCAATACGGCATCTTTTACGTGACCACGTCCTTGCTCTGGGACCTGGCGCGTGGACTCGGCAACGTCGCGCTGATGCTGGCGTTCGGCGCGCCGACGCTGCGCGCGCTGCGGCGCTTCCACAAACGCTTCAGCTTCACATATCAGCCGCAGGCGGTGTGAGTATGCTCCACGCCGTCGCCTGGTTTGTCTGGCTCGTCGCCGCGCTGATCGTCGTCTCGACGACGCGCAATCCGCTGTATCTCACGCTCGCGTTGGCGGCGTTTTTGACGACGGCGCGCGCCATCCGCCAGCCCAACGAACCATCCGCTGCGCCCCTTGCGCCGGGACGTTTCGCGCTTTACGTGATCCCGCTGGCGGCGCTCATCAACGCGCTGCTTTCGCGCGTGGGCGAGACCGTCCTGCTCGCCATTCCTGCCGCGTGGCCCCTCATCGGCGGGCCGATCACCGCCGAGGCGTTGGTCTACGGCGCGCTCAACGGCCTGCTGTTGACGGCGCTCTTCGCCGCGTTCACCGTGCTCAACCTCGCCGTGCCCGTGCGCGACCTGATCCGCTTCATCCCCCGCGCCTTCTACCCGGTGGCGGTCGTCGCCTCCATCGCCGTGACTTTTGCGCCGACGACGCTGCGGCAGATGCAGCAGATCCGCGAAGCGCAGGCCATTCGCGGGCACCGGATGCGGCGCTTGCGCGACTGGTTACCGCTGTTTATGCCGCTGCTCACCGGCGGATTGGAACGCGCGCTGCAACTGGCCGAAGCGATGGCCTCACACGGCTTCGCCAGCGAGACGGCGACGGCGCACACCGGGCGCGCTCAGGCCGCCTGCCATGAGCGAAGTCGAATGGTTTCCATCCTGGGGTTGCTCGGCATCTTATCCGGCGGATTGTTGACCGCGTGGCGACAAACGTTCTGGGGGATGGCGCTCATCGTCACTGGCGGCGCGGCGATTTGGGGGGCGCTCTGGTTGACCGGGCGCAGCGTCCCACACACGACCTACCGGCGCGCGCCGTGGGGCTACCGCGAATGGCTCGTGACCGGCGGCGCGCTCGTGGCTGTCGCCGGGTTTTTGTTTTTGGGACAGGCGACGCGGACCTACAACCCTTATCCGGCTCTGACGTGGCCTGCCTTTGACACGTTCACAGGGACGGCGCTGCTCGGCTTCCTCCTCCCGGCGTTGGTGGTAGGAGGGCACGATGATTGACTTTGCGCGCGTGACGTACACGTATCCTGACGCAACGCGCCCCGCACTGCGCGACGTGACCCTGTCCATTCCGGACGGCGCATTCGCCCTGGTCATGGGGAGTTCGGGCGCGGGCAAATCCACGCTACTGCGCTGCCTCAACGGGCTGGTCCCGCACTTCAGCGGCGGGACGCTGACCGGGCGCGTCACTGTGGACGGCCTCGATCCGGTCGCCGAAGGGCCGCAAGGGATGAGCCGCACGGTCGGCTTTGTCTTCCAGGACCCCGAAGCGCAGTTTGTGATGGATCGCGTGGAGGATGAAATCGCCTTCGCGCTGGAAAACGCCGCCATCCCGCCAGAAGAAATGCGCGCGCGAACCACGGATGCGCTTGAACAGCTAGGTCTGACCCCGCTGCGCCAGCGCAAACTGGAAACGCTCTCCGGCGGCGAAAAACAGCGCGTCGCCATTGCCTCCGCGTTGGCGCTGCGACCCCGCATCCTGGCGCTCGACGAACCCACCTCGCAACTCGATCCGCAGTCGGCGGCGGAATTGCTTGATGCGCTCGTCCGGCTGAACACAACCCTGGGGCTGACAATCGTTCTGGCAGAACATCGCCTGGAACGCATCTTGCCCTTCGTGGACCAGGTGATCTATCTGCCCGACGACGACGCGCCCGTGCTCGCCGGCCCGCCCCGCGATGTGTTGCCACACGTCCCGCTCCTACCGCCATTACAGACTTTGGCGCGGACGCTCAACTGGTCGCCGCTGCCGCTCACACTGGAAGAAGCCAGGCATTTTATGTCAACGGATTTAACGGATGAAACGGATTTTCTTAATCCGTTAAAATCCGTTCGATCCGTTGACAAAAACACTGCCATTGTCGAAGCGCGCAATCTCGAAGTAACTTATGGCCCAACAGCGGCGCTGCGTGGGGTGAACCTGACGCTCTATCACGGGGAAATCATCGCGCTGTTGGGACGCAACGGCGCGGGGAAGACAACGCTGCTCAAGAGCCTTGTTGGGCTGCTGCGTCCGTCTCGCGGGGACGTGTTGGTAGAGGGGCGCAGCATCGCCAGGATGGACGTCGCCGACGTGTGCCAGCGGGTCGGCTATCTGCCGCAGGACCCCAACGCGCTGCTCTTCGCCGATACGGTCTTGGACGAATTGCACATCACGTTGCGCAACCACGGCATCCCGCCCGCCGACGCGCCCATCGCGCCGGAGACGCTGCTCGAATGCCTGGGACTGGCGGACAAGGCGCAGCAATATCCCCGCGACCTGAGCGTGGGAGAACGGCAGCGCGTCGCGTTGGGGGCCATCATGGTCACGCAGCCGGGTGCGCTGCTGCTGGACGAACCCACGCGCGGGCTGGATTATCGCGCCAAAGCGCAGTTGCTCGAACTCTTGCGCGCGTGGCGCGCTGAGGGATTGGCGATCCTGCTCGTTACCCACGATGTCGAACTGGTCGCGGAGGCCGCCGACCGCGTGATGGTGATGGAGCAAGGGGAAATCGTCGCCCAGGGAAATCCCGCCGACGTGCTGCGCGCCGCGCCGACGTTTATGCCGCAAATCGCGCGCCTGTTCCCGGAGCAGGACTGGCTGACCGTGGCGGATGCGCGCTACGGCTTGTCTTGCGCTTCGACGCCGTCGTCGTAGAACACTTCGCCGTGGGCGGGGATTTTGCGCTGTTTGCCCAAATCCAGCGCGTAATCCGGCCCCGGCCAGATCTGCCCTTCCGTCGAATAACCGCCCACCGTGGGCCAATAGCCGCGCAGCTCCTCGTCCGCAAACACGATGCGGGTGATGGCCTTCGGGCCTTTGTAGCCGTACTTTGCGGGCACGATCAGCCGCAGCGGCGCGCCATATTCCGGCAGTAGCAGCGCGTCGTTCATCCGGTAGGCGAGCAGAATGCGATCCATCAGGAATTCGCCGAGCGCCAGCGATTCATAATAGCCATCGGCGGAATGAAAATGAACCCACGTGGCGTCAGGCTGCGGTTCGACCAGCTCCACCAAAGTCTGCGGCGCGAAGCCTTCCCACTTAGCGGCGGACGACCATCCTTCAACACACACCATCCGCGAGTTTTGCGCTGCGAGGGGCAGTTTCTGCATCTCTGTGAAAGAGAGCCGTTTGTTGTGGTGCACTTTTCCGCCAATCTCCAACATCCACTGCTGAGGATCAACCGATTCAAAGGGCGTGTAGTAGCGGATGTAAAACCCTTTGCGGTTCTCGTTGTCCAAGAGGCGCGGCGCCGGTTTGGGCGTGGATGTGGGCGCCGCTGTGAGCGTCGGCTCCGGCTCTGACGGCAATGTGGAGAGCGGCGGTTCGGGCGACAAAGTCGCGGGCGCGCAACGGCTGAGCGCGCCCACTGCTGCGCTCCCTGCCAACAACCGCAAGAAATCGCGCCGGTTCATAGCTTGAGGATTTTCAAAGCCAGATCGGCGGTGGTGAGCGGCTTGACCTTCAGTTCGGCTTCGGTCAGCCGGCCGGCTTCATCCACCGCAAAATGGCTGCGGAGTATGCCCTCGTAGGTCTTCCCATACATCTGCTTTTCGCCCCACGCGCTGTATGCTTCCGCGACCTTGTGATCGGGATCGGAGAGCAGCAGGAAGGGCAGGCCGTGCTTCTCGCGGAACTTCACCAGCGCCGCCGGCTCGTCGGGGCTGATGCCGATGACGACGGCGTTCTGCGCTTCGATCTGCGGGTAAACGTCCCGCACGGCGCACGCCTGCTGCGTGCATCCCGGCGTATCCGCCTTGGGATAGAAGTAGAGCACCACCTTCTGCCCGCGAAAATCTGACAACCGCACATCTTCACCTTTATCTGAACGCAATACAAAATCCGGCGCGAGTTCACCTGTTGCAACCATAGTTCACCTCTCTTATGATTTTTGATAATAAAAAACAACTTTATATATTATACTACAAACATCATACAAAATCAAGGGCGTAGTAACGACTTTAGCCGTCGGTGCAATGTCAACTTGCTTTGCGGAACACCAAGAGGATAATAGGACCTTGAAACACCCAGAAATTTCGGAGGGAAGGGTATGAACAACGCACAACAACCCGATCTCACCCTGGCAGCGGTCTGTGGCTTATTTTGCCCGGCGTGCGCGATCTACATTGCGACGCGAGAAACGCCCGAAAAACGCGCCGAGATCGCCCAACAGCGCCATCGCCCCGTGGAATCGCTGGTGTGCGATGGCTGCCGCGCGGAGCGCCGCTACATTTACTGCGAATCATGTACACTCTACGCCTGCGCGATGGCGAAGGGTGTGGATTTTTGCGGGCTGTGCGACGAGTACCCCTGCGACGACCTGAAGACATTCCAGGCCGCCCGTCCCCATCGCATTGAGCTGTGGGAGGCGCAAGAACGCATCCGCGACGTGGGTTGGGAGCAGTGGTTCGCCGAAATGACAGCGCGCTACACCTGCCCCGAATGTGGCACACTGAATTCGGCCTATCATCTCGCCTGCCGTGTGTGTGGCGCGACGCCTTCCAATGTTTACGTGGCCGAGCACAAGGCGGAGATTATGGCCAATCTGGCGCAACGTGCGCGTGACAAAGAACAATCGTAAGGTCCCCTAAAATGATCGAAGGGGTGTAAATTTTCCAATAGAACAGCGTTGCTATCAAAATTCTTCCACAGAGGCTACAGAGCGCACAGAGTTTTTTCCCCTTTCTCTGTGTTCTCTGTGTCCTCGGTGGCTATTTTATGAGGAGGCACACGATGAGACCCTTGAGCAAAGTAGCACCCGACTGGTGGGATTACACGACCCTCGACCGCGCCATTCTGGACGACGCGGCCCGGCTGACTGCGGATGATCTCGCGCAGCTTTCACGCCCCGGCTTCGCGGTGAAGTTCTACGACACGCTCGAAGACTTCTATCTGGCCGAGGCGCTGGAATACATCACCGCCTGGCGGCAGGCCACGGAGGACGCGCCGGCCGGCATCTGCGGTCCTATCGGGCCGACCGAGCAACTGCCGCTCGTGGCGCGCCTGGTGAACGCGCTGGAACTCGACCTGCGGCACGCGCACTTCTGGGCGATGGACGAATGGGTGATTGATGGGAAGGAAGTCGCCAGCGACCACCCGTTGAGCTTCGAGCGGGCCGACCGCGAGTTGTGCTTCAACCGCATCCGCCCCGACTTGCGGATGCCGGAGGCCAATCTGCACTTCCCCAAAGCCGACCTCGGTGCGTACCTGGCAAGTTGGGAGCAGGCGCGCTGCGTGGTGATGCAGGGCGGTCAGGGCGAGGTGAAGCACTGGGCCTTCAACGATCCGCCGCGCCGCGAAGGGCCGTACAAGGATGCGCCACCGTCGCCGGAAGCGTACCGCGCGCTCACCACGCGCATTGTGGACTTGCACCCCATCACGCTGATCCAGAACGCGCGCACGTCGGGCGGCGGCGTGGTGCAGAATGTGCCGAGCCAGGCGTTGACCGTCGGCCCGGCGGAGACGTGGAAGGCGGAGAAGGTCTCCATCTGGCAGGCCGGGACGCACGACAACCCCTTCGGGATGCGGCTCACGACGCTGATGATCGCCAAGCGCGTCCCCGACAGCGCCGTGCCGATGTCGCTGCTGGCGGATCATCCCAACGTGCAGTTCAACTTCTACCGGGGCGGCATTGGGACGTGCGAGGCGGAGATGCACTGATGGTGAAGCGTGTTTTCGCAGTCGCGGCCCATCCCGACGATATTGAATTTTTGATGGCGGGCACGCTCATCCGCCTGGGACAGGCCGGCTACGAGCTGCACTATATGAACATCGCCAATGGCTCCTGCGGAACGGCGCACCATTCCCGTGAAGAGATCATCCGCATCCGCCGCGCTGAGGCAATGGCAGCGGCGGCCTCGATTGGCGCGATTTATCACGAGAGCCTGGTCAACGACATCGAGATTTTCTACGAGCGTGGCCTGCTCGCCAAAGTGGGCGCGGTGTTGCGCGAGGTGGCGCCGGAGATTCTGCTCGTGCAATCGCCGGAGGACTATATGGAAGATCACCAGAACGCCGCGCGGCTGGCGGTGACGGCGGCGTTCTGCCGGAGTATGCCCAACTTCCCCACCGACCCGCCGCGCCCGCCGACGCTGCAGGACGTCGCCGTGTACCATGCGCAGCCGCACGGCAACCGCGATCCGCTGCGGCGACTGATCCACCCGGAGATTGTCGTGGACATCGCCGGCGTGCTCGACCAGAAGCGCGCGATGCTGGCCTGTCACCAGAGCCAGAAGGTGTGGCTGGATCAAACGCAGGGGATGGATTCGTATCTGGCGGCGATGGAGGCCCTCTGCCGCGAGATCGGCGCGCTCTCCGGGCGTTTCGCTATCGCCGAGGGATGGCGGCGACGTTCGCACCTGGGATTCTGCGCGGAAGGGGCGGATCCGTTGTCGGCGGCGCTAGAATCATTATAGCCCCCTCACAAAACTATGTTACAATGCCTCAGATGCAACTTCCAGGCCAGCGCGGGGTTATCAAATAGCATACATCACAGGTAAAGGGAGGAAGGCAATGACGGCAATACCGGCAAGTTCACCGGGCAGCAATGGGCAGGTACGCAGCAGGAATTATCTCGTTTATTTGATCCTTTTTATGGGCCTGGTCGCCGTGATGGACCAATACATCTCGACGATCAAGACGACGGCGATCCCCTATATCATCGAAGCCTACAACATTTCCGCCTCTAAATTTTCGTGGTACGAGGCACTCTATCTGGCCTCCACTTTTCTTATCTTCTTACTAAACGGCCTCAACGACATCATCGGGCGCAAGTTATCCATCCTTGTGCTGATTTTGTTGATGGGCCTTTCGTCGCTCGGCATCGTGCTCTTCACCCCCACGCTGCACCTCTTTATGATCTTCTACACGATTGCGGTGTTTACGACGGTGTCCAACATGTGGTCCATTCCGATCAGCGAGGAGTCGCCCGCTGATCAACGCGCTAAATACGTAGCGGTTGTCTACGTCCTCGGCCTGATCCCGCTGCAAGCCGCCCTGCCGCCGCTCTTGATGAACGTGTTGGGGCTGAGCTGGAAATGGATGTACGGGGTGATGTTTATCCTGATGATCCCGGCGCTCGTGATGTGGTTCTTTATGCGCGAAACCAGCCGCTACGACGTCGTCAAGGCCGAGCGCCGTGCGGGAACCCGCAAGAGTCACCTGTTTGGCGTGGGCGTGATCAACCGGCATGACATTCGCTACATCGCCTTCGCCGCTTCCATCTGGCTGTGCTGGCTGGTTTACCAGTTCTTCTATTTTTACGCCGGATACTACTTTATGACCCTCCACGGTTACACGCTAGGACAGTGGTCCATCGTGCTGCTGGCTTCGCTGGTGCTGGCGATTCTCGGCGGGGTGAGCGCCGGCGCGATTATGGACCGCATCGGGCGGACGCCGGCCTTTATCGGCGGATGCGTGGGCCTGGCGCTCATCCTCGTCGTCCTGGGCTTTGGCCGTGGTTGGGTGCTGCCGGTAGCAGCGGCTATCACCGGCTTCTTCACGTCGTTCACCTATACGTGGATCGTCGTCTACGTGCCGGAGGTCTTCCCCACCGAACGGCGCGGCGCGTGTATCGGCTGGACAACCACGGTGGCGCGCATCTCCTACGTGGTGGGGCCGGCCCTGGTCGCGGTCGCGCTGAAGGCTTTCCCCACGATGGAGTGGTTCTGGGTCGTCGCCGCGGTGATTATTTTGGTCCCCATCGCCATCATCCGCTTCGCCAATCCCTACGAGACCAAGACGCGCGAGCTGGAAGAAATCGAGCACCAGCGGTGAACGATGCAGACGAGCACTAACGCCCCCTTTATTGACGCTGCCGCGCGCCGCTACGGCGTCGCCGCCGCCGATCTCACACCGATGGCTGGCGGGCACGCCACCCACGTCTACAGCTTCACCCACGCCGGCAAAGATTGCGTGCTGCGCATCACCCCGCCCAACGAGGACATTGATTTACCGGCGATGCGCGCCATCCTGCCGTGGATGCACTACCTTGCGGCAGGCGGTGCATCGGTGGCCGCGCCGGCGCCCGCGCAGAGCGGCAATTTGATCGAGACCATTGAGCAGGATGGGCAAACGTACATCGCCGTGGCCTTCGAGCGGGCGCCGGGCATCCGGGGCGAAGAACTCACCTTCGACCAATGGAACGACGTCCTCTTCGCGCGCCTGGGGCAGACTGCCGGCAAAATGCACGCGCTTGCCAAGACCTACACGCCGCCCAGCGCCGATCTCACACGCCCCACGTGGGACGCCGCTGCCAACTGTTACCATCCTTCGGAGCCATTTCCGCCGTCTGAGGCCATCATCGCCGGGAAACAAGCGCGCATTGTCGAGGCCGTGCGAGCGTTGCCCAAAGACCGCGACAGCTACGGGATGATCCACGCCGACCTGCACGGCGGCAACTTCTTCGTGGACGTGGGCACCAACACCATCACCGTCTTCGATTTCGACGATTGCTCTTATGGCTGGTACGTGATGGACATTGCGATGAGCGTGTTCGATATGCTGGTGCTCTATCCGGGGGCGGATAAAGAAGCCTTCGCTGCGCGCTTTCTGCAGAGCTACCTGCGAGGCTACCGGGCCGAAAACACAGTCAGCACCTTCTGGCTCGGCCAGCTCCCGCACTTCCTCAAGCTGCTGGAAATCGGCGTGTACGCAGAGGTCCGCACTTACTACGATCCCGCCGACACCGACTCGTGGGTGGGATGGTTTATGGCGAACCGCAAAGCGCGCATCGAGAACGACGTTCCGTACGTCACGCTTGATTTCGCGCAATTCTGAAGCCACTTCACGCTTCCCACACCAGTCGCGCCAGCGCCGCCGGAACCGTATCCGCGGCGCTGGCGCGCGGTTGAGGCACACGCTTGAATTCCCCTGAAATCGGTGTATGTAGTGTACACCAATCACGCATTTCGTCTCATCGGTGATTCGATGGACAAGGAGATGAAAGCTATGCAAGACATCAATATCCTGCTCCCCTATCTGCCGCTTGACCGCCGCCACGCCCTGGCGAACGGCGTCGCATTGCCGGATCGCACGCGCGGCGCGGCGCTCTTCGCCGACATCTCCGGCTTCACACCGTTGACGGCGGCGTTGGCGGCGGAACTGGGCCGCCAACGCGGCGCGGAGGTTGTACTGGACTACCTCAATCCCATCTACGAAGCCCTCATCGGCGAACTGCACACCCATCGCGGCAGCGTCATCGGCTTTGCGGGCGACTCTATCACCTGCTGGATTGACGACGCCGACCAGGCCGAACCCACCGCCGTCGGGTCCGCGGTGGCTTGCGCGTTGGCGATGCAAGACATCATGGCCCGGATGGCGCGCGTGGTCACGCCGGGCGGGACGGAGATTACGCTCTCCATCAAGATTGCCGTGGCTGCCGGCCCGGCGCGCCGCTTTCTAGTAGGCGATCCCGCACATCAGGTGTTTGAGGCGCTGGCCGGCGCGACATTGGAACGCATGGCCGCCGGCGAGCACCAGGCCGAGAAAGGCGATGTGATGGTCAGCGCGGAAGTGGTCGAGGCGCTCGGCGATGCGCTCGTTATCGCCGAGTGGCGTCACGAGGAGGAGACCGGGCGTCCCTTCGCCCGCGTGCTTGGGCTGAACCGCCCCGCGCCGGAGCGTCCGTGGCCGGCGCTTCCGGTGGACGCGCTGACGCCGGAACAACTGCGTCCCTGGCTCGCCGCGCCGGTCTACGAGCGATTGCACAGCGGCGCGACCTACCTGGCCGAACTGCGCCCCGCCGTCTCGCTCTTCCTCAAATTCAGCGGCATCCACTACGACAGCGACGATGAGGCCGGCCCCAAACTCGACGCCTTCATCCGCTGGGTGCAGGGGATTCTCGACCGCTACGGTGGGTATATGCGCCAGCTTACCATCGGCGACAAGGGCAGCAATCTGCTGGCGGTCTTCGGCGCGCCGGTGGCCCACGATGACGACGATGCCCGCGCCGTGGCCGCCGCGCTGGAGCTGCGCGCATTGCCCCCGGAACTGGCCTTCATCGCGTCGCCGCAGATCGGCGTGAGCCAGGGTTTGGTCTGGGCCGGGGCCTGCGGCGGGCGCTTGCGCTGCATCTACACGGTGATGGGCGACGAGGTGAATATGGCGGCGCGGCTGATGGGCAAGGCCGCGCCGGGCCAGGCGCTCGTCAACCAGCACGTGGCAGACGCCACCGCGCGCACCTACCAGTACGAATATCTGGGGCCGATCCAGGTAAAGGGGCGCGCCGAGCCGCTGCCCGTCTCCGCCGTCGTTGGCCGACAGAAGGCGCGTTTGAGCGCGCTCTTCAATACGCCGCTGGTGGGCCGCGAGGACTTCCTCGCCGCGATGCACGATCTGCTGCGCGCGCCGGGGCAGATTTTGCGCCTCGAAGGGCCGGCCGGGGTGGGCAAGAGCCATCTGGCGGCAGTTTTCGCTGAACAGGTCGCCGCATCCGGCTGGCAGGTGGCGACGGGGCTGTGCCAGAGCATCAGCCAGGGAGCGGCCTACGTCCCGTGGCGGCAACTGCTGTTGACACTGCTCGGCCTCGCGGACCTGGCCGAAGAGGCGCAGGTCGCACAACTCAAAGCGCAGCTTGCAGCGATGAACCCGGCCTGGGAAGTGCGGCTTCCGCTCCTGGGCGAACTGCTCGGCCTGTCTTTGCCCGACAACGATATGACCGCCACACTCGATCCAAAGACGCGCCAACAGGCGCTCTTCGCGTTCGTCGCCGAGATCGCACAGATCTGGGCCGCGCGGCAGCCCTTGTTGCTCGTGTTAGAGGACGTTCACTGGATGGACGAGGCTTCCGCCGCGCTGACGGTCGCTGTGGCGCGCGCGCTCTATCGCAGCCCGGCGGCGGTGCTGCTGGTGCAACGCCCACCGTTGGAAGACCAGCGCATCCTGCCGGAACTGGATGCACTCCCGGCGCATCACCATCTACTGTTGGGCGATCTATCCGCGGAGGGCGTGGCGGCGCTGGTGCGCAATCGGTTAAGCGGCGACGTGGGGCAACTTGCGCTCGACCTGATCTTTGCCCAGGCGCAGGGCAACCCGTTTTTCACCGAGGAATTGGTGGACGCGCTACGCGAGGCCGGGTATCTCGTTTACAATGAAGCCAAAGACAAGTGGCGGCTCTCCGACCCGGCCTTCGACGCCCTGCTCGACGCCAATTGCTTGGTCAAAGTGGAAGGTCACTGGCAGATGGTGGACAACCCGCCCCTGAACGCCGTCGCATTGGACATCCCCGACTCGGTGCATGGGACGGTGCTCTCGCGTATGGATCGCCTGCCCGAAGCGCACAAGCTCACGCTCAAGGTCGCCAGCGTCATCGGGCGCACCTTTCACCTGAACGCGCTGCACGCTGTCCATCCGGCCAGCCTCGCGCGCGACATACTGCGCGAACAAATCGAGGTGATGGGTGAGCGAGATTTCGTGCGCGTGGAAACTGCGCTGGAAGCAGACCCCGTCTACATCTTCAAGCACAACACCACGCAGGAAGTGGCCTACGACACGTTGCTCTTCACGCAGCGGCAGCAGCTTCACGCCGCCGTGGGGACGTGGTACGAGCAGGCTTACGGGGCAGGGCAGCCATTGGCGGCGCTCACGCTCGAATCGGCGCTGGCGGTACACTACCCGGTGCTGGCGCACCACTGGCGCAGCGCCGAGCGACCGGAGCGAGAATGCATTTACGCGGGGCTGGCGGGCGAGCAGGCTGCGAAGCAGTACGCCAACGAGGGCGCGCTGCGTTACTTCAGCCGCGCGCTCGATCTGACGCCGAAGACCGAGACGGAGACACGCTACAGGCTGCTCCTGGGCCGTGAAGGAGTCTACGACGTGATGGGCAACCGGGAACCCCAGGCGCAGGATGTGCGCGCGTTGCAAACGCTGGCCGCGCACCTGGGCGATCCCCGGCGGCAAGCGGACGTTGCCCTGCGAGAAGCCAACTACGCACGCTTCACCGGCGACTACCCCACGGCGCTCGCGGCGGCGCAGACGGCCCTCGCGCACGCTCAAGCTGCCGATGATCTCACTGCCCAAACGCGCAGCTACCATGAATGGGGAAGGCTTTTGTGGCAACAGGGACGATACGATGAATCCCGCGCCCGACTGCAAGAGGCATTGGCTCTGGCGCGCACGACTGGAGATCGGCTACAAGAAGCACGCAGCCTATTTGACATAGCTACTGCCTATTACGAACAGGGAAGCTATCCCGCAGCCGAGCAACATTATCAGCAGGCGCTACCCCTGTATCAAGTTATAGGATACCGGCGTGGGGAAATCGACTGCCAAATCATGTTTGGGATTATTTATGCCACATCTGGTCGCTATATGGCTGCACAAGTCGCTTATCAAGAAGCGCTCACGACGGCTCGCGTGATTGGTTGGCAAATTGCAGAAGCGGCGGTGTTAGGCAGTCTGGGTAACAACTACTTCGATATGGGTGACTATGCGCAAGCACAGCAGCAGCATCAAGCGGCGCTCACCATCTTCCGCGAGATCGGCAATCGTCTACGCGAGGCGCTTAGTTTGGATACACTCAGCCTAACGGCATACGTCCTAGGGGGTGACGAACAAGCCCTGGCGTACGGCGAAATGGCGTTGCAAATTCAACGGCAAATCGGTGACCGGCGAAGTGAAGGCTATGTTCTCAATCACCTGGGATTGATATGGGAGAGATTGGGAAATTATGTTGAAGCTACAACAACGTTCCAGAAGGCGCTACAGCGCCGGAAAGAATTGGAACAAAATGCATTGGCGATGGACGACCTAGCTGGGCTGGCGCGTGTAGCGTTGGCGATAGACGAAGCAAAAAGTGCGCAAGCCTACGCTGAGGAAATTCTCGCCTGGTTGGCCGAGAACAGCCCCGACGGCATCGAATTCCCGGTGTTGGTCTATCTGAGTTGCTACCGGGTCTTAGAAGCCGCCAGCACCAGGCTGAAGGATGAGCAACGCGCCCGCGATGTTCTGGAAGCAGGGTACGCGCTCTTGCAGCAGCGCGCCGGACAAATCCAGGATGAAGCCATCCGCCGACAATTTTTGGAGAACGTGCCGTTCAACCGGGCGTTGCTGGAGGCGTGGCAAACGCAACGCGACACAAAAAAGACCGGCGCATGATGAAATGTTACAATGAATCTGGACATCCAGAGCGCCAAGGAAAACCGGCTGAAGCCAGAGTGTACACGTATACACCGGGCTTCAGCCAGTCTTGCATCAGGTCTTTATCGTCTACCGCCCGCGCAATTGGTTTAGAGACTGGGCTGGCGCAGACGCGCGCAGCACGGCCGGCAAGTAGATAAAATACTGGGCAGGTGGCATGGCCGCAAATTCGGCGTGGATGGTGTGGTTCGCGCTGACATTCTGGAAGGTGTAGGTGAAGACGCTGGTTTGGAAAATGAAGGTTTGTTCGGGGTCTAGGGGCTTGCCATCCACGTACACGTCAATAATGTAGTAACCCTCATCCGCCGCGACGGTGAAGGTGATGTCGTCGCCATGCGTCACCGTCTGCGGCGTGCCCGGTGTGATGCTCCCACCGGTTCCCCATGTCGGTGTGATCACATACGTTTTGAGCGTGAATGTGGCCGTGCAGGCCTTGCTCGCGGTCATCGTGACACTGCCATCGGCGCAATCGGCGTCCCCGCTCCAGCCATCAAACGTCGAATCAGGAGCAGCCGTCGCTGCCAACGCCACAACGGTTCCTTCATTGTATGTGTGCAATCCCACCGTTGGCGTGACGATGCCGTTGCCATTCCCCGTTCGCGCGATCTCCAGCACGTATTGCAGTGTGCTCGCCTCCAATGGGAGATACCAGGCGCGGAAATTCTGCCATTCCGCCATCTGCGGGTAGACGTATCCGCCCACTGCAAACTGCACCCCGCGCCCACTCACGCCGCAGTTGTCCCCGGTATCAGAAGCCACCATAATCCGGTACGCTGGCCCGCCGGCCCACTCCACTACTACGCCGCGCCCACACACTACGCCGTTGACCGTCGCGGTAACCAGCATCCCCGCCGCTGGCGTGAACGTCGCTGTGGCGCGCACCGGGCCGTAGAACGTTGCCGGAGGCAGGCCGGGCGTCAGTGTCGCGTAAGGAGTCAGCTCGCCCGGCGCCGGGACTTTCAGGAAGAGCGTGATGTTCTCCGTGGCGTAAAGCCAGTAGCCGAACGGCGACTCCAGGTATGTAAGATCGTTCACCAGCCCGGCATACTGCGGGTGCTCGGTCGTGACGGCGACATCGTAGATGCGCCATTGCGCTGCCGCCGCAGGGTCGTAAGTGGCGACCTGTGAGTAATAGCCGGTGATGGAGACCAGCGCCTCGGTCACAATGCGCCGGGGCAGGTTGAGATAGCCGAAGAGATTCCACCCGGCGCCGGTAAGTGGCACATCCAGAGTCGAAGCCAGCGCGTAGATGCCCTCGCCGTTGCCCAGCATCTGCGTGGTGGCCTGATTGTGGCTCGTATCCAGCGCCGTCGAGAGACGCTGCCACGCGCTGCTACCCTCCGGTTGGAAGTAAATGTGAATGGTATGTTCGTATCCCTCCGGCACATCGCGCTGGTGGTAGTTGAACATGAGCGCGCGGGGTGTGTCTACACTGGAGACAAACCGGTAGCCCTTCCCCACCGGCGTGAGCCACAGCGGGAAACTCGGCAACTCGGTGAGCGCCTGCAGCGATGTTGTCCCGGCCTCGGCGAAAAAGTTATCGGTGTTGAAGATTGTCACCTGCCCATCGCCGGAGGCCACCGGCGCGCCTAACTGGCGAGCATTAGCGCCCCAGGCGCGCATGTCAGCGTTAAATCCAGTGCCTGCATTATTCGGCCCCCACGGCGGGCTGAGGAAGAATTGCGTCAACGCCTCGCGCTGGCCTTCCTGGCCGGGAACCCACACGCGCACGAGGCCCTCGAACGAGGGATCATCCAGCGTCATCTGCGCGGTGTAGAGCAGCGGGTTGCCGGGCTTCACCGTCATCGCCTTCCAAGGCGCGAGGACAGTTTGCGTGTCGGTCACAGCGCCGTAGGCCGGGTAGAGCTGCACGTTGAGGCTGCTGACCGCCGCCTTGAGCGTCGCCGTGATCGCCCACGTCTCCGAGGTGACGGCGTTGACGATGATCACCGGCTGCCAGTTGTCCGCCATCGTCATAGGCACAGATTGCTGGCCGGCTTGCAGCGATGGCAGACAGCCCATGGCAGCGGATTGCGTCGTCTCGTTGTATGGCCCGAAGACACACAGCCGATCGCCCGCCGCCGCGCCGCGCACCTTGATGCGGTCGCCGCCGCCCACCGTCGCGCCCAACGCGATCACACTGTCATCGGTGAGATCGCTTGTCCCGCCGGTCTTGAAGAGATAGCCCTGCGCGCGTGACACGGCGAACAGCTCGCCCGTGGGTTTGCGCAGATCGAAGAAAGCCGGCGCAAAGCTCACAGCCGACGTCGCCGGGGTTTGCTGGCGCATCTGCGTCACGTTGAGCGGCAGCAAACTGGGGCCGGTGTTGGTCGTCGCAGGCTCCAGCAACATCCCGTAGAACTTGCGCACCGTCTCCCAATCCGTGCGATCCAGCAATTTCGCCGCCACCGTATCCAGACACTGACCGACCCATCCTGTGCGCGTGAGAAACTCGCTGTAGGCGTCGTCGTAGGTGCTGGTCATGAAGCTGCCCTGGCAGTCGGTGGAGATGGGCAACCCCGTTGCGCTGACGCCGATGTAGTTGTCCGGCAGGTATAGCAGGTAGTGCGCCAATTCGTGGGCGAATGCGCGCTGCCAGTTGGCGCTCAACTCGGCCAGGTCTTGCCCGAAGGGATCCCAGTTTGGCCCCATACGGATCTGCCCCGGCCCGTAGGCGTTGGTGATGACGCCGCTCACCCCCACATCGTCGCGCAGTTCCGCGGTCACGCCGCCCATGCTGGCGCGCGGACGGATGCCGTTTTGCGCGTACATCACCACGTCGGCGCTGAGCCACTGCGCTTTGGCGTGATGGACACGCACTTCACCAATGGCGATCTGCCCGTCGCTCACGTCGTACAGCACCTCAGAGGAGCGGCGAATGGCAGCTTGCAGATCCGTCAGGAACGTGCCATCGTTGCGGGCATCCCATTCCAGGCTCACGTCGAGGTTGAAGAGCAGCAGGGGATGCGTGGCTGAGACTTGCAAGGTCTGCATCCCCAACGTCGTGACGACATGAGCATCCAGACCGGTAAGGGTAGGCGCGGCGCTGGCGTAGTAGAGCGTGTAATCCTGTGTGGCACTGATGGGCGCAATCGCTACCAGGCGGTCGCCGAGCTGTAATGCCCCGCGTCCCTGCAAATAGCCCTGCGCATCGGTCACGTAAGGTTGCCCCGCGCTATTGGTGAAGGGGTCGGCGCGCAGGTCGCCAGCCAGGAAGTGGAACACCTGCGCGCCCGCCATTGGCTGCGCGCCTTGCAGCACGCGAATCTGGTTGCCGCGCACGCGGAAAGGCGGGGTCTCCGCCGAGGTGTAGGGAAGCTGGTACGGGCCGGGGACGCTATACGGACGCGGGCGCACGTCGGCATACGCGACAATGCGAAAGATGACGTTATCGGAGCGCCCGTAGAATTTGCTGTTCGGCGCATCCCAAAGATACACGTGCTGCGTTCCGGTAGGCCAACGGCTGGCAGATAGATTGGTCGTCACTGTTCCCGCGGCAGCCACCGCCGGCAGCCAACTGCCCCCGCCGTTGAGGGAAAAATACGCCTGGACGCGCGCCACAGGATCGGCTTCCCAATCGTAAAGCGTGTAGGTGATGGGGATGATGTTCGCCAGGATTTCGGAGCTGGCATAGCCGGTGGCTACGGGGGTCCTGCCAGGATGCTGGATGCCCATCGTCGGCGGTGTGTTGATGAGCGACTGCGGCCAGCGCAAGTTGTTGACATAGATCACATTTTGCTCACCAGCGTTGCCGGCGGCAAAATCCGGGATGCCGTCATTATCGAGATCACCCACCGCGACACACGTGGTCTGATCTTCGCCCGTACCAAAGGTGGAAGCCGGAGTTGACCAATTGAACAACCCCAGGCCATCGTTGAGATACACGGCGTTCTGCTCGTAGCGGTTGGCGACGACGATATCCAGGTCGCTATCGCCATCCAGATCTTGCACGACGATATCGTAAGTCCAATCGGCGCCTGGCCCGAAGGGGCGTTGGTCCCCGCCCCCTGCTCCCAAGTTGAAATAGATCATGTTTTGCTGGCCTTCGTTGCCGACGACAATGTCGAGATTGCCGTCAGCATCCAGGTCGCCCAACGCCACGCTGTTCGTCCAGTCAGAATCGGGGCCAAAAATTTGCGCCGTGGTATCATCAAAATGACCTGCGCCGTCATTGTCATAAAGCAGATTTTGGCCGTTGTAGTTGCCTTCAACGAGATCCAGGTCGCCATCATTATCCAGATCGCCCAGCGCCAGTGCGAACGTATACTCTTCCGCATTGCCAAATGTGTATGCGAGGCTGAAGATGCCCGCACCAGAGTTTAGATAGACCCGGTTCAACTCCTTCTGATTGCCTTCCACCAGATCAAGGTCCCCGTCGCCGTCCAGGTCGCCTACAGCTAACGCGGTGGTTTGTCCGGTCAACGTGCCAAAGGTGCGCGTCGTGGGGAAATGTCCCGCGCTATCGTTGAAATAGATGACGTTGGGCTGCCCCGCATTGCCCGCGGCAAAGTCGAGGTCTCCGTCGCCATCAAAGTCAGCGACGATGACGGCTCGTGTGGAGGCCACGGGTGTAGCATAGTGCAACGCCAAACCTTTGGCCGGGTTGCTTTTGTCGTTGAGATATACCTGCGTGGGCGCGCCAACGTTACCCACCAGCAGGTCGAGTAATCCATCGCCATCAAAATCGGCTACGGCAATGCTTTCGGTTGGATCATTCCCTGGGCCAACATTGCGCCCCACAGTCGAGCCGCCCGCGCCGTTGTTGAGGTACACCATATCCTGCTCGCCGCCGGTGACCACCACCAGATCAAGCGCGCCGTCGCCATTCAGATCGGCCATCGTTATGTCAGTGGTCATATTCGAACGCTGCCCAAAGGTACGCGAGACGGCGAAATTTTCCTCACCATCGTTGAAATACGCCAGGTTGAATTGCGCTTCTCGGCCAAAAGCCACGTCAACCACGCCGTCGCCATCAAGGTCGCCCGTCGCCACACTGACGACGGAAGTGATCGCAAACGTATGGGTCAGCGTAAAATCCACGCCGTCGAAATTCATGTACAACACACTTGGCGCATCAAAGTTACCCACGACCAGGTCGAGCCGCTCATTGTCGTCAAAGTCGGCCACTGCCAGGCCCTTTGTCGTCGGGTCTTCCGGGCCAAAGAAGTGAGCATCCGAAAAACTTAGGCTGTCCTCGTTAAGGTAAATCGCGTTGCTACCGGTGGATACCCCGGTCACAATATCCAACGTATCGTTGTCATCGAAATAGCCCAAAACGACGCGGGTGATGACGTTGCCAGGTTCGTCCCACGAGGCGTCGGCGCTGAATTGGGCGCTGCCATCGTTCACATACACTACAACTTCACCCGCCATGCCGCCGAAAACCAGGTCGAAATCACCATCGCCGTCCAGATCGCCGATTGCCACGCTCGTATAGTTGTTGCCGTCATCCCCCAGGCTGGCGCCAGGCGTGAAGTTACCTTTGCCGTCATTCACATACACCTGCGCCGCCTCGTCTTTGCTGCCAAAGACCACATCAAGGTCCCCGTCGCCATCCAGATCGCCCACGGCCACACACGAAGCGTCGCCAGGCGCCATGCCGACGATGCGTTTCACGGCAAAACCGGCGCGCGCGTTGTTCAGATACAGGAGATGCCCATTGCTGCCAGTATCGGCGGTAATCAAATCCAGGTCGCCGTCGCCATCCATATCGCCGGCTGCCACAGCGCCGCTCATCGTATCGCCCAGGCCAAATGGGCTAGGTTGGGCAAAGCCCGGCGTCCCGGCCAACGCTGTCGAAACGTTCAGGAAGATGAGCACGAGCAGCGCGGCGGCAATGAACAGCGGCCATGCAAATCGCACAGACCTTGCCCCATAACGGGAATGATCCAGCCAACAATTTTCACACATCATGCGCTCCTTTACTTGATTGAATTGATAACCCACATTGCTACCCAATACAAACCGGTACTATTTCCCCATTATATAACCCAACCTACCACATGTAAACGCACCGCCAATACGTATTGATTTTAGTTTCCGTGGTAAAATTGAAATAACGACAACGCTTATTTTACCGGACTAAAATAACGATGGATGATGAAGTCTTTCAGGACAGCCCCGCCGGTCGCGTGGTGCAGGCCATTGGCGGACACCGCGCCTTTGTCCCCAACCCGCTGCCGCCGCAGTTGACGTGGTCGGTGGAGTTGGTGCAGGCGCTCTCCGCCGCCGACCGCGCCGTGGGCTACCTGGGCGGCCTGGGACAGATTTTGCCCAACCCCTACCTGCTGATCCGTCCTCTCCAGCGTCAGGAGGCCGTTCTTTCATCGCGCATTGAGGGCACGCAGGCTTCGCTCTCCGATCTCTACGTCTACGAAGGCGCGCACCGCACTGCCCGGGCGCTCCCTGACGATGTGCAAGAAGTCCACAACTACGTGCAGGCGTTGGAGTATGGCCTGGAACAGGTGTCGCTGGGGATGCCGGTCTCGCTGCGGCTGGTGCGCGAACTGCACGCGATCTTGATGGACGGCGTGCGCGGCAACTGGAGCGCGCCGGGCGAGTTTCGCCGCACGCAGAACTGGATCGGCCCGGCGGGCTGCCGGCTGGAAGAAGCCGTCTTCGTCCCGACGCCGCCCGAAACGCTGATGGAAGCCTTGCACGCCTGGGAGCAGTTCTTGCACGCGCCGTCGCATCTGCCGCCGCTGGTGCGACTGGCGCTGGCGCATTACCAGTTTGAGGCCATCCACCCGTTCCTGGACGGCAACGGGCGGGTGGGACGCTTGTTGACCGTCCTGCTGTTCGTGGCGTGGGAAGTGCTGCCGCAGCCGCTGCTGTACTTGAGCGCGTATATGGAGCGCCGCCGCCAGATGTACTACGCCCTGTTGCTGGACGTGAGCCAGCGCGGTTCGTGGGAACTCTGGTTGCGCTACTTCCTGCACGGCGTCGCCGAGCAGAGCCAGATCGCGGTGAAGCAAGGACAACGGTTGTTGGCGCTGCACACGGCCTACCGCCGCCAATACGACGATTCGTCGAAGCTGCAAACGTTGATTGACATGTTGTTCGAAAATCCCTTTGTGACCGGGGCGATGGTGATTAACCAGTTGGACGTTTCCAGCGCGACGGCCTACCAATACCTGGCGCAGCTTGAGGACGACGGCATTTTGCAGGAAGTCACCGGGCGGAAGCGCGGGCGGCGCTACGTGGCGCGCGAGATTCTGGACGTGATCGAAGACGCCGAATAAAGAGACGTCGGTTTTACACCTGCAAGCACGAAAATTTCTGCCACAGAGAGCGCAGAGCACACAGAGTTATTTCCCTATCTCTGTGAACTCTATGTTCTCGGTGGCTATTTTCGAAGGAGCGTACTATGACCGAGAGCGAATTGGATGTGTGGTTCCCGCGCCCTAAGCCGGTTGATGCGGCTGTGTTGGGCAACGTTGTCAGCGGCAGCCTGAGCCGGGGACTGGAAGCGAAACTGTCGCCGGACCGCTTCATCGAGGGCCTGGCGGTAGGACGCTACGTCGTCGTGCGCGGGCAGACGGAACGCCGCTTCTTCGGGATGATCACCGACGTGGCGCTCGAAACCCGCGCGCCGGAGCTGGAACAGTCGCCGCCGGAAGACCCTGACGGCTTCCTGGCGCGAGTCTATCGCGGCACGCTGACCTACGGACGCATCCACGTCACGCCAATGCTGGTCGTCGAGGAAGGCGCAGTGCGACCGGCCAAAACGATTCCGAGCCACTTCACGCGCGTGTACGAGGCCACGCCGGAGGAGGTCGCGCAGATCTTCGGCGACCCCGATGAACCGGGCCGCTTCTACATCGGCGAGCCGCTGGAGATGGAGAACACGCGCATCGCTCTGGATTTACCGCGCTTTGTGGAACGTTCTAGCGGCATCTTCGGCAAGAGCGGCACCGGCAAGACGTTCCTCACGCGGATGGTGCTGGCCGGCATCATTCAACAGCGCGCCGCCGTCAACCTTATCTTCGACATGCACAACGAGTACGGTTGGAAGAGCCAGGACGAGGCCAAGCAAGATGTCAAAGGACTGCGCCAGCTTTTCTTCGATGGACGGGTGACGGTTTTCACGCTCGACCCCGATTCGTCGCGGCGGCGCGGCAGCAAGGTGGATTTTAACGTCACCATCGGCTACGATCAACTGGAGCCGGAAGACCTGGAACTGTTGACGCCGCTTTTTGGGTTTACTGAGGTGCAGTCGAACGCGCTATATATGCTGCGGCGACGCCTGGGAACCGCGTGGGTGCGCCGTCTCCTGGCAGAAGAACCGGATGAAACCTTGATCGCCATCCTGGAGAGCAACCAACTGCACGAAGGCACGCTCGGCGCGATCAAGCGCAAGTTGGAACAGTTGCGCCGTTTTGATTTTCTGGTGGACAAGGCCCCCGACGACCCGATTGGCCGCATCCTGGATTACATCAACAGCAACGTCAGTGTGATTTTGGAGTTTGGCCGTTACGGGAACGCGCTAGAGGCTTACATCTTGGTGGCGAACTACATCACCCGGCGGATTCACCAGGCCTACGTGGATCGCAAAGAATCGGCGCTGGGCGGCAAGGGCAACGAACCGCGCCCCCTGGTCATCACCATTGAGGAAGCGCACAAGTTCCTCGACCCGGCGATTGCGCGCCATACCATTTTCGGCACCATCGCGCGGGAGATGCGCAAGTACAACGTCACGCTGCTGGTGGTGGATCAGCGCCCGAGCGGCATTGACCCAGAGGTGATGAGCCAGATCGGCACGCGCGTGACGGCGTTGCTCGACGAGGAGAACGACATCCGCGCCGTGTTCTCCGGGCTGGCGGGGACGGCGGCCCTGCGCGAAGTCCTGGCGCGCCTGGAAACCAAGCAGCAAGCGATGATTCTAGGCCATGCCGTGCCCATGCCCATCGTCGTCCACACCCGCGATTATCAAGACTTGTATGGCGAGATCGCCGGGAAAGGCATTGATGTGCAAGACGCCGCGGCGGCTTTGTTCGGATAACCTTCCTGGCCCCTTGTGGGCGCTTGTGGCGCTTAGGGGACGCAAGACCGTTCAGCAGTTACCGAAAAATGTGATATAGTGTTTCGTACATGACGACGTTGTGTGACTGTAATGTGAGAGGAAGAAATGACTGAATCTGGCCTGCCTAAGGCGAGTATTTTGATCGTTGATGACACCCCCTTCAATGTGCGGTTTTTGGCGGACATTTTGACGCGGGAAGGCTATGCCGTGCAGACTGCAATGGCTGGAGATTCAGCCCTTGAAGCTGTGCAAACGTCTGTCCCGGATTTGATCTTGCTCGACATCATGATGCCCGGTTTATCCGGCTATGAGGTTTGCGAGCGTCTGAAGGCCGACCCTAAAACACACCACACCCCGGTGATTTTTCTCAGCGCGCTGAACCAGGAACTTGATAAAGTGCGCGCTTTCGCGGTCGGCGGCGTGGATTACATCACCAAACCTTTCCAGGTGAAAGAGATCCTGGCGCGCATTGAAACACATCTTTCGCTGCGGCGCTTACAACAGCAGCTAGAAGAGAATAACAGCGCCTTGCAGCGAGAGGTCGTCGAGCGTACCCGCGCCGAAGAAAACTTGCGCCATTACGTCGAGCGGCTGCGCATCCTGCACGAAATTGACCAATCCATCGTCGCGGCGCAGTCGCCGGAGACGATTGCTGTGGCTGCGGTTGGGCGCATCCGCCAGCTCATCCCTTGCGAGCGCGTGATCGTGATTGCGTTGACCGATGACGGAGCATATAAGACACTCGCGGCAGAATCAAGCGGTGAATTAGCATTAGAGATGAACGGGCAAGCTTACCGCGAGGTCTTCGACAGTCCTGCTCTGCGCGCTGGTTTGGTGCAGGGTATTTCTGATCTGTGCGCATTACCTGCCCTTTCGCCATTACAACAGCACTTGTTGGCTGAAGGTGTGTGCGCCTATGTCGTCGTCCCGCTCGTTGTCCATGATGAACTGGTGGGCACGCTGCACCTGGAATCACGGCAACCCGCCGTGTTCGATGCTACTCACATCACCGTTGCCACGGAAGTCGCAGCCTTGTTAGCCATTGCGATCCGCCAGGCGCGCCTGTACGAGCTGGCGCAGCAGGAAATCACCGAGCGCAAATTAGCCGAGGAAGCATTGCGCCAGCAAACCATCGAGCTGGAAGCGCGCAATGTGGAGTTGGATGCCTTCGCGCACACAGTCGCACACGACCTGAAAACCCCGCTCACGGCGGTCGTGGGATTCAGCGACTTGTTGCAAAAACGGTACGTTCAAATGCCGCTCGACAAATTGGGCGACACGTTGGCTATCATCGCGCAGAACGGACGGCGGATGTCGAACATCATCAACGAACTACTGCTGCTCGCCAGTGTCCGCAAGATGGACGAAGTGCCTATGGCCCAGCTGGATATGTCCGGCATTGTCACTGCCGTTACGGAAAGGCTCGGTGACTTGCTGAAAACGTCTATGGCTCAGCTTGTTGTGCCTGAAACCTGGCCGGTGGCTTACGGATACGGCCCGTGGATCGAAGAGGTCTGGCTCAACTACATCAGCAATGCCATCAAGTACGGCGGAAATCCCCCGCGCGTCGAGTTAGGAGCAACGTCGTTACCGCAAGGGATGGTGCGCTTCTGGGTACGGGACAACGGGCGTGGGCTTTCCGACGAAGAGCAGACGCATCTTTTTACTGCCTTCACGCGCTTACAGCAAACATCGGTGGAGGGACACGGTTTGGGGTTGTCCATCGTGCAGCGGATTGTCACGAAACTCAAAGGCGAAGTGGGGGTCAGCAGCACACCAGGGCAGGGCAGCGAGTTCTTCTTCACATTACCATCTGCGTTAAGCGATGACGCTCAGGCGGCATAAGGGCTATGGAACAGCCAGTTTTTGAAAAGCAGACTCGTTTCAAGGCTTTTCCTCCTCTGGAGTTAGTTTACATCGTTTACCGGCGTCTCTTTGAACAAGGCGCGCGGGCGACGTACCATTGGGTAGAAGACAAAATTGTGCGGCACACGCTAGGTTTCTCGCCGCCACACATCAGCCGCGTGCAGCCGTTGTTGTACGTCGGCGGGCAGCACAAACCGCGCGGGCTGGCGCGGATGCGCGAATTGGGCATCACCGCCGTCGTCAATATGCGCGAAGAGTCCGACGATGCACAGCGCGGGGTAGCACTGGACCATTATCTGTGGCTGGCGACCACCGACGACACCCCCCCGACGCTGGACGACCTGGCGCGCGGCGTCGCGTTCATCGCCGAGCACATCGCCGCCGGGCATGGGGTATACATCCACTGCGCGGCCGGCGTGGGGCGCGCTCCGGCGATGGCGGCCGCCTATCTCGTCCATACCGGGATGACCGCAGCCGAAGCCTGGGACGCCATCCGCCGCGCGCGGCCCTTTGTCCGCCCGACGCCGCCCCAGATCACCGCCTTGAATGCCTTTGCGGCGCAATACAAACGCTGAGTATCGCGCAAACTGTCAGCTTGCGCTACACTCTTCTTGTGGAGGGTTACGATGGACACCTTGAAGACTGGTGAAGAAGTGACATTGGACGCGCCGCACATCCAGGAAAGGATACGGACAGCGGCTGAGCGCATTGTCGGCGACCCGTCATTGACCGAAGATTTGCTCGATGCTGAAGCGCAAATACTGCTGCGGTGGGCGCAGGCTGAAGTCGAGCGGCTGGTGCTGGAAACCGCCGACCTGGACGACGATATGGCCTGGCAGACGCTTGACCCAGCCTTGCGCGCGCTGCGCCGTTACATTCGCCGCGTCGCCAAATCAAGCGCGGACGCGGATGATCCCGCCGCGGCGTTGCACGCGCTGCTGGCGTCGCCGCCTGTTTACACTGCTGCTGTTTAGACTATGCCGCAGACCACACGCGCCACATCCAGCGGCAAAAAGTTGCAGTTCGGGTGGAAGGAACTGCTCATCTCACTTTTTCTGGTGATTGCAGCATGGGCCGGGATTGACCTGTTGGCCGGTGGATCGTCGAAGCCCATCGAAACCGTCGAAAACGCGGGCATCCAGGTCTTCTTCACCACGCCGCGCTATCCTGACAAAGCTGCCTACCACCAGGGCGGCCTGGATGAGAAGCTCGTGGCGGCGATTGACGGCGCGCAGAAAAGCGTGGACGTCGCCGCCTTCGAAATTGACCTGGCGAACGTGACCGATGCGCTGATCCGCGCTCATCAGCGCGGCGTCAAAGTGCGCGTGGTGACGGATTCGGATTACGCGGACGATTTGGGACCAGAACGCCTACTGGCGGCGCAAATCCACGTCGTTTTTGATGATAGCCAGCCCTTCATGCACAACAAGTTCGTCGTCATTGACGGCAAGCAGGTGTGGACTGGCTCGTGGAACCTGACCGACAACTGCACCTACCGCAATAACAATAACGCCGTCGTTGTTGACTCGAAACTTCTGGCGGAAAATTATACAGCGGAATTCGAGGAAATGTTCGTTGACGGCAAGTTCGGCGCTTTTTCGCCTGATAACACGCCGCATCCTGTCATCGAAGTCGCCGGTGTACCCGTGGAAAATTTCTTCGAGGCCGAAGGCAACGTTCGCGCGCGGATCATCAAGCTGATCGAGGGCGCACAATCCAGCATTGACGTGCTGGCCTTCGTATTCACCGACGACGACATCGCCAGCGCCATCATCGCGCGCCATCGCGCCGGGGTTCCTGTGCGCATCGTCGTTGAGACGCGCAACGTGGACGCGGATGGCTCTGACGTGGCAGCGTTTCGGAAAGCTGGTATAGATATTCTTCCCGACGGCAATCCCTATCTGCTGCACCACAAAGTCATCATCATTGACAACGCTGTGGTCATCACCGGCTCGTACAACTTCAGCCGCAACGCCGCCGACTACAACGACGAGAATGTGTTAATCCTGCATAGCGCCGCCATCGCCGGGCAGTACACGGCGGAATTCGAGCGGATGTACCAGCAGGCGCAGGCAGCGCAATAATCCCACACTCTGCGCCCCCGTTTCCTCCATTGCTCTGCGCCCCCGTCTCGGGGGCGCGAAAGGTGCGCACCAAGCACTATAGCCCGTTCCCGAGACGGGAACGGGGAGCGTTCTGGGGCGAATTAACGCAGGGCTTCTTCGAGGCGTTGATACCCCGCTGGCGTCCCCATATCAATGAACGACTCGCGGACCGGGAAGCCGAGCAACCGTTCTCCCCTGTCCAACAACGCCGGAAATACCTCGCGTTCCAGGGACACTTTTTCGCCGGTCGGGATGTAGTCCAGAATACGCGGCGCGAACACGTAGACGCCCGCGTTGACCATCCCGCGCCCCACATTCGCCGATTTCTCGCGGAAAGCGATGATGCGCCGTTCTTCATCCAGGATCACCTGCCCGGATTGCCCGGCATCGGCGACCTCTGTGACGACGATGGTCCCGATTGCGCCGGGCTGTTGCGCGTGAGCAGCGACTAGCGCCTGGTAATCCGTCGCCAGATACGTATCGCCGTTGATCACCAGCGCAACGTCGTCGAAGAACCGCTCGGCGTAGCGCAATGCGCCCCCGGTTCCTAACGGCGTCGTCTCCTGCGAGTAGACGATCTCCACGCCCAGGCGTTCCCCATCCCCGAAGTGCGCCATAATCTGCTCGGCCTGGTAGCTTAGACAGAGCACGAACCGCCGGAAACCTTGTCCCGCGAGAAGGGCGATCTGGTGCTCCAGGAACGGCTTCCCGTTGAAGGGGATCATGCTCTTGGGACGGTCGGCGAACAGCGCGCGGATGCGCGTCCCCAGGCCCCCGGCCAGAATGAAGACCCTCATTCCCGCACTTCCCACGTTTGCAGCCCCTTGAGGTCGAAGTGAAAGTCTACCACGCGCGCGCCGAGTTTCTCCAGCGCCTCGGCAACCCGGTAGCGGCGCTGGAAGGGACAGTAGACCATCATAAAGCCGCCACCGCCGGCCCCGCTGATCTTCCCGCCCAACGCGCCAGCCTGCCGCGCCGTGGCGTAAAGCTCTTGGATGAACGGCGGGCTGATTTGCGTCGCCATTTTCTGCTTGTTTTCCCAGGCGTCGTTCAGCAGCGCCCCGAAATCGTTGAGACGGCCTTGCAGCAGCGCGTTCTTCATCGCGGTGGCGATGGCTTTGAGTTCCTCCATCGCCTGCAGCACTTCCTCTTGACCCCGCACGTAGTTGTCCACCTGCGAGGTGATAATGCCGGCGGAGACGCGCGTCTTGCCGGTGTAGCACAACAGCAAGTTGTAATTCAGCTCGTTGATCGTCTCGCGCGGGATACGCAGCGGGTTGACGATGGTGGCGTCTTTGCTGAACTCGATGAAGTTGAAGCCGCCGAACGTCGCGGCGTACTGATCCTGCCGTCCGCCGCGAATCCCCATATCCACCCGCTCGATCGCGTAGGCCAGCTCAGCAATATCGTAATTCGTCAACGGCAGATGCCGCCAGTGTTGAAACAGCCCGATCAGGCAGACGACGAGGCTGGACGACGACCCTAGCCCCGATCCCGGCGGCGCATCGGTGTGCATGAAGACGCTGAATCCCTGGGTGCGATTCTCTGGAATCAGCCGATTGATGACGGCCTTCACCAGATCGAGCCGCCCGTCGTAGGGGAGTGGCTTGTCCACGTCGTACTTGGCGATCACGTCATAGTCCAGCGAGTGGACGGTGATTTCCGGCGCGTCGCTCAGTTGGAGCGTGGCATAGGAGTACTTGTCAATGGTCACATTGAGCACCAGGCCGCCCCGTTCCTCGGTGTACGGGGACACGTCCGTGCCGCCGCCGGCGAAGGAGATGCGCAAAGGCGCTTTTGAGCGAATCAGCATCGTTATATGCCTCCTGCGATGACATCTTGATAAAAGGCCATGATTTGTCGGATCATCGCCTCTTTGGAAAGTTCACCGTAAGCGCGCTGACGCCCGCCTTCTCCCAAACGGGCGCGCAGCACCGGGTCGGCGATCAACTGCTGCAACGCCGCCGCCAGCGCCGCCGGATCGTTCGGCGGGATGACCAGACCGGTGACGTTGTGCTGGTTCACGTAAGAAGTGCCGGTGCCCAGTTCGGTGCAGATGACAGGTAGCCCACAGGCCATCGCCTCCACCTGCGCGGTGCCCCACGTCTCGGCGCGGTTGGTGGACGGGAACGCGAAGATGTCGGCGGCGTGGTACAGGGCGATGAGATCGGCCTCCGGCACTTCGCCGAGGAAAGTGACGCGCTCGGCGAGGCCGTCATCGCGCGCCTTCTGCTGCCAGACCGGCCCCATCGGCCCCGTGCCGACGATCAGCGCGTGCGCCTCGACTGTTTTGAGGGCGTCAATGAGCACGTCAATGCCTTTGTAATGGCGCAGCTTTCCTACCGCCAGGATCAACGGCACGTCGCCGTATTGTTGGCGGATCGTCGCGGCGCGCTGCTGAATCTGCGGCGTCGGCGTGAAGCGGGTCAGGTCAACGCCGTGGTGGATGACGACGCACTTATCGGCGAAGGGCTGCAAAAAGCGCGAGGTCTGAATGTACTGCGGGTTCGAGACGGTGATGCGTTCGGCGCGGCGGAGCACCTGCCAGAGGAACGGGCGATAGAAAAACCCCAGGACTTTCTGGCGGACGATGTCGCTGTGATAGGTCAGGACGAAGTGTTTCCCGCGTCCAACGAGCAACTGGCCGATTTCCGCCGGGGGGTAGGGGAAATGCAAGTGGACGATGTCGGCGTCGCGGCTCAGGCGGGCCAGTTGCCCACAGAAACCGAGGCTGATGGGCGCTGAGGACACGTTCACCTGCCGCCCGGTTTTGGTCACAGGCACGCCGTTGATCTCGCCCTCGACGGTGCGCCGGTCGGTGTTCGTCACCAGCACGCGCGCGTCCACACCTTGCTCGCGCAACCCTTCGGCGAGCAACTGGATGTGGTGCTCGATCCCACCGACGACAGGATAATAATCTTTGTAGACCTGTAACACGCGCATAGGCAGCTCCTTTAAGTTGCCACCGAGATCACAGAGTTCACAGAGATAGGAAAAAAACCTCTGTGTTCTCTGTGGCAAGCACTACATTGTAGCCGTTTCATCCCCAAGCAAGTATGCAGCGACGGCCGGCAGGTCTGGCAGGATCGCGTCGGGTATGAAGGGCAACGTTTCGGGATGCGCAGCTAATTCGGCCCCATAGCCGGTCTGCACCAGGATGGTGCGGCAGCCGAGTGCGCGTCCTGGCTCAAGGTCAGTCATCTTATCGCCGACGGCGACACACGGCGCATCCGGCAATCCCAGATCGGCGAGCGCCTGCTGGTACAGCGCCGGTTTAGGCTTGCGGCACGCGCACTGCGCGTCGGGATGGTGCGGGCAGACGTAGATCGCGTCCACGTGCGCGCCGTGCGCGGCCAACCCGGCAGTCAGCGCAGCATGAACGGCGGCCACCGTTTCCGCGGTGAAGTAGCCCCGTCCAATGCCCGATTGGTTGGTGATGATGACCACGGCCCATCCCGCCGCGTTGAAACGCCGGATCGCTGCGGGCACGCCGGGCAGGATGCGCAAGTCGGCGGGATCGCTCAAGTAGTTGACCTCCTCGTTGAGCGTGCCGTCGCGGTCAAGGAAGAGGACAGCGGCGTAGTTCATACCTTCTCCAGCACTGCGCGATAAACAGCCAGCGTTTGCGACGCATGGGCTGACCAGGAAAAGCGCCGCGCCTGTTCGAGACCTTTGACGCGCATCGTCTGCTGCAGACCGGTGTCTGACCACACTCGATCCATCGCTGCGGCTAACGCATCCACGTCCGTAGGATCAATGAGGAGTGCGGCATCTCCCACGGCTTCCGGTAGGCTGGATGTGTTGCCGCAGATCACCGGCGTTCCACACGCCAGCGCCTCCAACGGCGGCAGCCCAAAGCCTTCGTAGAGACTAGGAAACACGAAGAGCGTCGCCGCCGCATACAAAGCCGGTTGGTCCGCACCGCTGACTGGGCCTAGCCACAAGATGCGGTCGTCCACACCCAAAGCTGTGGCCCGCTGGCGCGCCTCAGGATGTTGGGGCAGCCACGCGCCGGCAATCACGAGGCGGGCTGTGGATTCTGCCATACGCGCAAACGCCTCAATGAGCCGAATAAGATTTTTGTGCGGCTTGTTGCTGCCCAGGTAGAGGATGAAGCGCTGCGGCAGGTCGAGTCGGGTGCGCAAGGCTGTTACGCTCTCCTGCGGCTGGGGCGCGAACATGGGATCGGCCGCCAGGGGAATGGCCGTGACGCGCGCCGGGGCAATGCGGAAATGCGCCAGCACATCGCGGCGGGTGGCCTCAGAGATAGCCAGACAGTGTTGCGCCGCTCGCAGCGCCAACCCGGTGGCCCAGCGGAATAACAGCCGGGCGCGAAGCGTGCTGTGCGCCGGAAACAGAATCGGGATCAGGTCATAGAGCGTGAGCACGACCGGGGTTCCGGTGTGGTACGGCATCAGGTAGTAGGCGCTGTGGTAGAGATCCGCCTTATGTTGTCGTAGCAGGTGCGGGATAACCCATTGTTGTTGAACGGAGAAAGGTGAGACATTGACCGGTAGGCCTTGCACGGCATCGCTCAACGGCAACGCCAGGGGATGCGCCGGGTCGTAGAGCAGGGTCAGGCGTTCGTCGGGAGCGAGGAGCGCGACCAGCTCGCGGGCGAGGTTCGTGACGTAGCGTCCAATGCCGGGGAAGTGCGGCGTGGCGGTGCGGGCATCAAAAACGTAGTGCGGCATACCTCATCGTCCATCATCATGTTGCGGCGAAAGCCGGTTTCAACGAAACGTACAAACTTCCCGCCAACACAACAGCAGCGTACAGGCCAAACCCACTCGCCAGCGGCGCCCACGGCGCGGGAAGTGTGGTGATCCACATGTGGTTCAAACGTGATAGTCCGGCGAGCAAGTAAGCAAGAGCCGCTGCGGTCTTTTGCCATTTCCCCTGTCCCCACAACCAGGCCAGCGCCGGAAGCAAAAGTGTGTGATTATAACGTTCGATATGCGGGAAAATGATTAATGTATAGAGCACCCACAGGTAGAATCCAGCCTCGGCCTGAGCCGACGGCGTCCGTAACAGGCGGATCATCACCGGCAGAGCCAGTATTCCGGCGAGAACGTAACCACCCCAACGCAACAATTCGGGATTCACCGACCAGGGCGGCGACCAGGTGATTGTCACCGGTGTATTGACGTCCAACCCAGGAACATTGTACGTGTGAGAACGGCCAAGGCGGTCAAGCCACGCGCCCAGAGATTGATCGTCCATACCGGGTTGCTCTGAAGCTGACATGATACGATAGGGAAGAAAGTTGAACCAATACTCCTTATTGGCTTCTGGCATCCACAGTGCAGTTATTCCCAAAAGAATAGAGACTGCTAACATCCCCAGTACGAAGAACTTCCACCGTCGTAGAAATACTGCTGCACCCATCCACAACACAGGGAAAAGTTTTGCGCCGGTCGCCAGTCCTTCAGCCAAGCTAGCCGACCACAAGGATGATTTTGTCGTCTGCCGGAGGCTAACGCCGATACCCAGAGCCGCAGCGAGAAGAACGACGCTGGTCTGTCCCAACGTGAGATCAAGGAATACCGGCCCAAAGGTAACGGTCAAGATAAACGCCGCAGCTAGAACTTTTTTCCCCTGGTATCCGGCCAGTCGCGCCAGCATGGAGGCACCCCACACAAGCAGAGTCAGATTCAGACCTAACCACAGCCAGGCAGCGGTGGGAAAATCAACAAGCGTCAAAGGTTGTAACAGCCAGGGCCAGAAGGGTGGATTGTAAATCGGCGGAGGGAGAAACGGAATAGCCTTTATCACCCGGATGTGCTGTAGCCAGTCTGCCGGATAGCTATACGGTGAAAATCCTGAACGTAACGCCAACGCTGCCGCGTAAAAAGCGGAAAAATCCAGAAGCTTAGGATAAGGAAAGAATGTTTTGAGTCGTAAAATGGCGGTGCCGAGATGCAAAAAAAGCCCCAACCCGACCGGCGCAGTGATATACCCATAACGTTTGAGAGGAAGGAGATATTTCGCCGTGAACGAGGGGAGGACAGTGCGTGAGACCATGCCTTCGCAATCCCTGTGTCATCCTGCCTACAACGTCCCCAACAATTTCTTATACACCGCCATCGTCTCTTGCGCGGCGCGTCCCCACGAGAACCCTGCGGCGCGCTGCACGCCCAATTCGCGCAGTTCGGTCTGTAATGCTTTGTCTTTAACGATGCGGCGCAATGCCTCGGCGATGGCGGCATCATCGGTCGGATCAAACGTCAACGCAGCCTCGCCCACCACTTCCGGCAAAGAGGATGTATTGGAACAAACCACGGGCGCGCCGCACGCCATCGCTTCCAACGGCGGCAGACCAAATCCCTCGCACAGACTGGGGAAGACGAATGCTGTCGCGCCATCGTAGATTGCTGGCAGATCGCAATCCTGGATGTATCCCGTCAGTACGACCCCATCGCGCGCCGGGCTATTCTCTAGCGCGGCGAAGAAATCGGCGCTCAACCAGCCGCGCTGACCGGCAATCACTAAGGGCGGCGCTTCCTTCGCCAGATAGAGCGGCTGCCATACCCGCAACAGGCGTGTCAGGTTTTTGCGCGGTTCAATCGTGCCCACGTACAACAGGTATTCTTGCGGCAGGCGATAGCGCGTCCGCATCGCCTCAACGACGGTGCGCAGTTGCGGCTCAAAGCGTGGGTTGGCGGCTTCGTAGATGACGGAAATCTTCTCTGGCGGAATATGATACGCCGTGATAATGTCGCGGCGCGTGGCTTCGGAGACGGCAATGATGTGATCGGCCCGCCGGCAGTACAACGGCATCGTCACATTCAAATACCAGCGATTGAGCGGTTTGTGATGCTCTGGGAAATAACGAAAGATGAGATCATGTACAGTCAACACCGTAGGCACATTCTTCAGAGGCGGCACCAGATGTTCAGTGGCATGGAAAAGCGCGGCGTGTGGCACCATGCGGTTGAAGGGGATGCGCATCACCTGTCCTGCCCACACCACCATCCGCCATGATTTGTAACTAAGCGATACGGTGCGGGCTGGCACATGTTCCAGGCCAGGCGGCAACAGAATGCCCTTCTCGCGGTTGTAGAAGAGCGCCAGCCGGTGCGAGAGGCGCGGGAGCAAAGCCTGCGTCAGGCTGGCGGCGTACCGCCCCAAACCTGCGCGCTGATGTACTGCTGCTGAAACGTCCACATAGATTGTCATAGTGTCCTCCATTATACCCGCTGTAGCGATAGGAGCAAGTTCACGTTGCTTTTTCACGTATTCCTTCTACAATGAAAATGTGTGGCGCCTGTTTTCTCAAAACCATATCCATAAAGCGTGGTCAATCCAGTGTAAAACGTCATGAGTTTTCTTACATTGTACGCGCTATGTCTTAATCTGATAATAAGGAGGATGCGATGCCGAGTAAGCTAGGAATTCACGGCATTTTGCCGGGTGAGACATTGAAGGTGCTCCAAAGCCTGTTGGCTGCCGGGACAACGATGCCCACGGTCAAATCCGTGGAGGGGATTGGCTGGTTGCAGGACGTAAAAGCGCTCGACGCCAGCGTACAGACGGTTGGACGTTACATGCGCGGCGCAGACCCCGGAATCAACGTGGAAGGGCCGCCATTGGATGATAACCTGCGCAAGACGGCGCGCCAGGTGATGGATAGCCTGCTGCCCAAGTGGGCGCCGCATCGTACCTACGTGGATTATTGGGAGATCATCAATGAGCAGGACCCGCCAGGCGCAGACGGGCACCGCAAACTGGCCGAGTTGATGATCCACTGTATGGAGATCGCCGATCAAGAGGGGTACAAACTTGCCCTGTTCTCCTACAGCATGGGTGTGCCTGAATGGGATGAACTGGAAGCCATCGTCGCCACTGGCGTGTTTGGCAAGGCGAAAGCAGGTGGTCACGCTCTCGCCCTGCACGAATATGCCTATCCAATGAACGTCTGGTTCGGCGAACCCCTGCCTGGCCGTCCGACCTACCCGGATCGCGGGCCGCTGGCATGTCGCTACCGCTGGCTGTACGAAGATTTCCTCAAGCCGCGCAATGAGGTCATCCCGCTTTTCTTGACCGAAGTCAATCTGGCGAAGGACTTGCCGCAGGTTTCTGTGGACGAATGGATGCAGCAGATGGCCTGGTACGATACACGGATGCGTGAAGACTATTACGTGGTCGGCGCGCACCTGTTCTCCCTGGGTGGGGCGGGGAGTTGGAACAACTATGACTTCACGCGTATGCTGCCAGAGATGGTTAAGTATATGATCTCTGTCAAGGACACCCAGGACCCAACATGGGAGGACGCCGGCAGCGTGATGCCCGTGAAACCGGTGACTTCCGAACCGGTAGCGCCTGTCGAGCCGGCGACTTCTTCGGCATGTCAGCCCCGCGAGCCTTTTAGCCGCCATTACTTGCTGCTGCCGCCGGGCGCAGATTGGCGTTGGGTCGAAGCCTGCCGTCTGTATTGGGAGACCTACCATGTCACCATCGGCGCCAGCGCCGACGATGCCGCCTACGGCCCCGGCCTCAGCGAGCGCGCCGTCACCGCCGTCAACCCGGCACTGTGGGGCGATGACCTCCGCGCTTTCTTTGATCGGCACTATCCAGGCATCACCTATGACCCGATCAATGCCTCGACACCCCAAGAACTGGAAAGTATCCTCCGGCAGCGCGTCGAGCGCCGGCAACGTTTCGGGTAAAAATAATGCTACGCGGATAGGATTTTTGCAAAACGGCGCGCAGAAGAGACGCGCCGTTTTGTATTTTGGTTGACAAATCCCCTTATTTGTGTATACTTACCGTCGCTCGGTAGGGAATGAATCTTGACCCTTTATGCCGGTGTGATATAATCATCAGACGCCGACGTAGCTCAAACGGCGGAGCATCCGCCTTGTAAGCGGAGGGTTGTCGGTTCAATTCCGACCGTCGGCTTTCTGGGCAGTTGTTCCGAGCGGCAAAGGAGACTGACTGTAAATCAGTTGGCGACACGCCTTCGGGGGTTCGAGTCCCTCACTGCCCATTCGTGAAGGTCTGCCCATGTAGCTCAGTCGGTAGAGCACTTTCTTGGTAAGAAAGGGGTCATCAGTTCAAGTCTGATCATGGGCTTTGGTAGGATCAGAGGGCAGACTTAAGACGGCCCCTGGGACAGTATGTAACGTAGGCGAGTAGCTCAATTGGCAGAGCAACGGTCTCCAAAACCGTAGGTTGCGGGTTCAATTCCTGCCTCGCCTGTCTAGATCAAAACAGGACACCGCCTTATCAGGCGGTGTTTTGGAGTGTAAATAAGGTGTTGGAGGCGCTTGTGGTAGCTGACCAGAAGACAACGACGAAGGTAAAAAAAGAGAATCCGATTGTGGCGTATTTCAAGAGCACGCGCGCAGAATTGCGCAAGGTGCGTTGGCCTACGCTCCAGCAAGGTTGGGCGATGACCAAGATTGTCCTGGCGGTCACCGTCGCGATGGCGCTTTTCCTGGGGGTGCTCGATTTCTTCTTCGGGTGGTTGTTGAGCAACCTGGTGACCCGGAATGTGTTGTACATCATCCTGAGCGTCGTGGTCGTCGCGGTATTGCTTGGCGCTTCCTACTTGATCAGTCGGGGAGAAGAGGCTTAGGCTTTCAATGTACGAGGAACGTCCGTATCTAGAAGACGAAGAGGGATCGCTGGCCGAGTTCGAACTCGAGGGCGAGTTTACAGCCCTTCCAGAATTGGACTTGTCCCCCGAATCGCTCTTTGAGCGGTTCGGGTTAGACCAACCCCCAAGCGTGGAGGGCGGGCTTATCCCGGCAGTCGAAGATAAATCGGCTGAAGTCGTGGGCGTGTTGCCAGACCCCTTCGCCGATGAAGAAGTCAAAACGGAAACGGACGAGCGGGCCTGGTTTATCATTCATTGCTATTCCGGCTATGAGCACAAAGTCAAACATAACCTGGAACAACGAATTGAGTCCATGGGGATGCAGGACTACATTTTCCAGGTCGTAGTCCCCACCGTGGAAGAGATTGAGATCAAAGATGGCAAGCGCCGTACTGTAGAACGGTGTCTCTATCCCGGCTACATCATGGTGCAGTTGCTGTTGACGGATGATTCCTGGTACGTTGTGCGCAACACACCCGGCGTGACTGGCTTTGTCGGTATGGGGAATACGCCAACGCCGTTGCGTTCGGAGGCCGTTCAGGGCATTTTGCGCCGCATGGAAGCGACCGCCCCACAGGTGCGGGCTACTTTCAAGCCGGGGCAGAAGGTGCGCATCATCGAAGGACCTTTTGCTGACTTCATCGGAGTCGTGGATGACATTGACGAGGAGCGGACTAAGGTGCGTGTGTTGGTATCGTTCTTCGGGCGCGAGACCCCGGTGGAACTAGATTTCTTACAGGTAGAAAAAGCATAAGTTTGGGACTTGCTAGAGGCCCAGATTGAGGGAGTATCAAGGATGGCAAAGAAAAAGATAAAGGCAGTGGTGAAATTACAGATTCAGGCGGGTAAGGCGAATCCAGCTCCGCCGATTGGTCCTGCGTTGGCACAACACGGCATTAACCTGATGGGTTTCTGCAAGGAATACAATGCCAAGACCTCCCATTTGGTGGGAAACGTCATTCCTGTAGAGATCACGATCTATCAGGATTCGTCGTTTACTTTTGAGTTGCACACTCCGCCCACACCGGACCTGCTGCGCAAGGCCGCCGGGGTTCCGAAGGGGTCGGCAGAGCCTAACCGCAACAAAGTCGGCGCTATCACGCGCCAACAGTTGCGCGAGATCGCTGAGATGAAGATGAAGGACCTTAACGCGAACGATGTCGAAGGCGCCGAAATGATGATTCGCGGCACGGCGCGCAGCATGGGAATCGCGATTAAGGAGTAAGTCCCTGTCTGCTAGATAAGGGCGATTTATGCAGTGGGAGGGAAATCCCGTTAGTACCACAAGGAGATTACAATGCCTAAACGAGGAAAGAAGTACCTGGAAGTTGTGCAGAAAGTTGACCGTGACCGTTACTACACACCGCTAGAAGCGATCAAACTGGTCAAGGAAGTCAGTTACACAGCATTTGATGGAACGGTGGAGTTGCACCTGCGCATGGGGTTGGACCCCCGCCGCTCGGAGCAGCAGATCCGCGGTGTAGTGCGGTTGCCCTACGGCTTGGGCAAGCCCGTGCGGGTGTTGGTCTTTGCAGCAGGTGAAGACGCGCAGATTGCCCAGAACGCCGGCGCCGATTTTATCATCGCCGACGATGAGGGTATTCAGAAAATCATGGACGGCTGGGTAGATTTCGACGTCGCCATCGCCGTCCCCGACATGATGCGCAAGGTCGGGCGCCTGGGTCGCGTGCTCGGTCGCCGCGGCTTGATGCCTACCCCCAAAACCGGCACGGTCGTCCAGCCCGAAGACCTGCCGCGGGTGATTGATGAGGCCAAGGCCGGGCGCGTGGAATACCGCCTCGATCGTACCGCCAACATCCACTGCCCGATTGGCAAAGTGAGTTTCCCCGAAGAGCAGTTGCTTGGCAATCTAGCGGCGATTATGGATGCCATCCGCCGGGCGAAACCGTCAGCGGCAAAAGGTATCTACGTCAAGCGGGTTACGCTGGCGCCTTCGATGGGGCCGGGTGTGCGAGTTGATACGGCGCAGGCGCTGGAATTGGAGAGCGCCAAGTAATCGCATAACGCAATAAGTACTACGTTTTATTGTCTGCTGAAGACAGCAGGGGCCGTAGAAGGCTTAATCATCCTGCCGAGGCAAGACCATCTTACCAAAATGTGCTCGCGTGAGCACGGTGGTCCTTGCATCGGTAGGTGCAAGGACTTTTTGTTGTGGGTCGGCTTGATGTTGGATCAGGCATTTCATGTAAGGAGGTGAGAAAGGTTGGCTATATCACGTGAACGAAAAGAAGAGTTAGTTGCCATTTACCGGCAGCAAATGGCAGAGAGCAGCGGTGTAGTGATGGCGAACTATACTGCACTGACCATGCCGCAGATGCAGGATTTTCGCCGGCGCGCCCGCGAGCTGGATGGGCATATTTTCGTGATCAAGAACACACTGCTGGATGTCGTGTTGAAGGAACGCGGAATCAAAGCGCCCCAAGAGCTGCTCTCCGGTTCAACGATGGCCGTCTTCTGCCATCGGGATGTTCCACCTGTTGCCAAGCTGTTCATCGGCTTTACCAAAGAAGTCGAAGAAGGACGCTTCCAGGTGAAGGGCGGCATCATGGAGGGACGGGTTCTGAACCAGGCGCAGGCGCAAGCCCTTGCCGACCTGCCAAGCCGCGAGGTGTTGTTCAGCCAGGTGCTGCGCACGATCAACGCCCCCGCGACGCAAGTGGTCGGTGTGGTGGCGAGCGGTATCCGCCAGGTCCTCAATGTGCTGCAAGCTTATGTAGATAAGCTGGAAGGTAAGGGCGGCGCTGCCGCTGAAGCTGCGGCCTGATAGCCGTGCGGCTTAATCCCTATTCACAAAGAAAGTATAACATAACCTGAAAGGTAAAAACGGAGGTTGAATTACAATGGCAGATTTAGCGAAGTTGGTAGAAGAGATTAGTGCATTGACGTTGATCGAAGCCGCCGAGTTGGTGAAAAAACTCGAGGACAAACTTGGTGTGAGCGCCGCCGCGCCTGTTGCCATGATGGCCGCAGCCCCGGTCGCCGTCGAAGCCGAGCCTGAAGAAGAACAGACTGAATTCACCGTCATTCTCAAGGACTTCGGCCCCAAGAAGATCGAGGTCATCAAGGTCGTCCGCCAGATCACCAATCTGGGCCTGAAAGAGGCTAAGGAGTTGGTGGAAGGCGTGCCGTCCAAAGTCGTGGAAGCCGTCACCAAGGAAGTGGCCGAGGACACCAAGGCCAAGCTGGAAGCGGTCGGCGCCGTCGTCGAACTCAAGTAAGACCCGCAGCCGTTCATTGACCGTGACCCCCTCCGCTGGAGGGGGTTTTTCGTTATCGTTTTTGGGTTTCGGCAATGCTGTGTTATACTTCCCCCCATCATAGCCGTGCAGAACAGGACAGTGTGCAATATGGAAGATCAAATGAACGAACCTATGCCAGAATTGTTTATCGTTGACCAACTTCGCGCATCGCTGCGGCAGTTGATGGTCGTCGAGGAAGTCAAGGTGCTTTCCAATGACGCAAAACCCCCGGTGCAGTTTACCGGCCATCTCCTTGAAGGCGATGAAGAAACCGTTTTCGATGAGATTGTGCAACGCTTTGCCGCATTGGGCTATACGCCGCTGCTGACGTTGGTAGACGGCGAGCACCGCTTGCAAGCCATCCCCGCTGTACCGGATGGAAAGACAGGCAAACCGTGGATCAACTACCTGTTGTTCGGTCTGACCCTGCTATCAACGCTATTCGTGGGCGCGTTCCATGAAAACATCATTCCGAGCCGTCTGACGGACATCTGGCGCGGCTGGCCCTTCGCGCTGACGTTGCTCGCCATTCTCACCGCGCATGAACTGAGCCACTACTTTGTAGGACGGCACTACGGCTCTCCGGTCAGCCTGCCGTATTTCATCCCCTTGCCGCTGCCGGGAAGCCTGGGAACCCTGGGCGCGGTGATCTTTCAGCGTGGCCCTATGCGCAGCCGGAAGGCGCTCTTCGACATTGGCGTCGCCGGGCCGATCGGCGGGCTGATCATCGCCATCCCCTTGTTGATTCTTGGCCTTTCGCTGTCCAAAGTTGGAACGCCCTATGCCTTTATGGATGTTCCCAAAGGCGAACCGCTTGAGGTTATGCAGGAAGGAAATTCGATCCTCTATCTTGCCGCGAAGTACGTTGTTCACGGGCGCATCCTGCCCGACAAAGCGACCGGCGAAGACGTGTGGCTCTCGCCGCCAAGCGCCGGCGGCTCCATCGCCTTTGCGGCGTGGGTTGGGCTGTTGGTGACGATGTTCAATCTCTTCCCCATCGGTCAATTGGATGGCGGGCACGTGGCTTATGCGATGTGGGGGCAAAAAGCCTGGAAAATCGCCCGGATTATGCTCGCCGCTATTTGGGGATGGGGTATTTTGCTGCTGCTGCGCCAGAACTACGGCGGGATGACCTGGCTAATGATCGGCTCTCTGGGCCTTTTCATCGGTCCGCGCCACGCGCCGCCTCTCAACGATGTTACGCTGCTGGATGCCAGACGCAAAATGCTCGGCTGGGTGATGGTCGTCATCTTCTTCCTGCTCCTCGTGCCCATTCCCTGGATGACGGTCACCCTATAATCAGCGAGGTATACCTTGTCGCCATGCCCGGCTATTCCCACGATTGGCATTGACGCCAGTCGCGCGTTAAGCGCCGCCCCGACCGGCACGGAAGGCTACTCTTACCAGCTAATTCGCGCGCTGCTGCCGCATCTCGACGCCCAGTACCACACCCGGCTGTATTTCCGGGACGCGCCAGCCCCGGCAGCTTTCCCTGGCGCAGAGCTGCGCGTCATGCCCTTCCCCCGGCTATGGACGCATGTGCGTCTATCGTGGGAGATGGCGCGCCGGCCGCCCGACCTGCTTTTCGTTCCGGCGCATGTCCTGCCGCTCATCCGTCCACGGCGGACGCTGGTCACGATCCACGACCTGGGTTACCGCTACTTCCCCGAAGCGCATCCCCGGCGGCAACGGTTGTACCTGGATTGGAGCACCCGCTGGAACGCGCACAGCGCCGACCACATCCTTGCCGACTCCAATGCCACGCGGGATGCGCTGGCGCGCGAGTACGGGATCGCGGCCACCAAAATCACCGTCGCCTATCCCGGCTACGACAGCGACCTCGCGCCGGTACGCGATGCCAATGTGCTCGCCGCAGTGCGCGCGCGCTACCACATCCCCGGTCCGTACATCCTCTTTATGGGACGGGTGCAACCGCGCAAGAACCTCACGCGGCTGATTGAGGCGTTTGCATCCCTGGCGACAGATCGCCAGAACTTGAGCCTGGTGCTCGCCGGGCCGACCGGTTGGCTGGCTGAACCGATCCGCGCGCGGGTGCGCGAACTGGGGTTGGAAGCGCGGGTGCTTTTCCCTGGCTACATTGCCGCGACCGACAAAGCTGCGCTGATCTCCGGCGCGCTCGTCTTTGCCTACCCATCGCTCTACGAAGGCTTTGGATTCCCTGTGTTAGAGGCGCAGGCCTGCGGCGTTCCGCTCCTGGCGAGCACGACCTCAAGCCTGCCTGAGGTCGTGGGGGATGGCGGCTTGCTGGTGAATCCACTGGACACAGCGGCCATGGCCGAAGGGCTGGCGCGGCTGCTGGACGACGCGATGCTGCGCCGCACCCTCATCGCGCTAGGTTCGGCGAACCTACGGCGTTTCTCGTGGGAGGCTACCGCTCGCACCGTCTTGACCATCATCGAAAACCTCTTGCTCATTTCCTCAGTTTGATCCGCTTCCCCTGGGATAAACAAAATATCCCAAATACATATTTGGGATATTTGGGATATTATTTGGGTTTCTCGTTTGAGATAAGTTTGTTATACCAACCGCAGCCCCGGTTCAATATCGAGGTCCCACCCGGCGCGCACACCAGCCTGATAGCGATACGTTCCAGCGGCAGCGACCATGGCGGCATTGTCAGTACAAAGGATGAGCGGCAGCGTATGGACGGGGACATCCACGCGGGCGCGGGTCGCCGTCCGCAACGAGGCGTTGGCCGAGACGCCGCCCGACAGGAGCACCGCCTGCGCGCCGTGGGCCTTTGCCGCCTGCACCGTCTTCTCCGCCAGCACTTCGACCACCGACGCTTGAAACGCCGCCGCCATGTCGGCGAAAAAGCGCGGCGGGCGCGGTCCATTGAACCGCTGCAACGAGCGCAACACCGCTGTCTTCAACCCACTGAAGCTGAAATCATAAGTCCCCGGCAGCCAGGCGCGCGGAAAGTCGAACGCGCGCGGATTCCCCTGCCGGGCCGCTTGCTCAATGGCAGGGCCGCCAGGATAGCCAAGTTCCAGCAGCCGCGCCACCTTGTCGAATGCCTCGCCTGCCGCGTCATCCAGGGTGCCGCCGAGGTAGGTGTAGCGTCCGTGATCGTGCATCAGGATCAGCTCCGTGTGCCCGCCGGAGACGATCAGCGCCAGGACAGGAAATCTCAAATCACCGTCGGACGCACTATTGGCTCCGGTGTGGAGCCAGTGAGCGTACAGGTGCGCTTCCAAATGGTTGACCGGGACGAGCGGCAATCCCTTGCCCAACGCCGCGCCCTTGGCAAAGTTCAATCCCACGAGCAGTGAGCCGGGCAGGCCTGGCCCGTATGTCACCGCGATGGCGTTCAAATCTTCCCACCCCACGTGCGCGTCGCGGAGCGCCTGCTCGACCACCGGCGCGATGGCCTCGACGTGCGCGCGCGAGGCCAGCTCTGGGAAAACCCCGCCATACTGCGCGTGCAAATCCACCTGCGAAGCGATCACATTCGACAGAATGGCACATCCGTCCTCAACAACGGCCGCTGCTGTTTCATCGCACGACGTTTCGATCCCTAAGATTCGCATGGTCAATCTTATCCTTTCGCTTACTTATACCCCACAACCCGCAATTTTCTACTTCTCAACCCATACCGGGGTGAACATCATCCACTCGTCGGGGCGTTGGCGAATGAAGTCCTCGACCTGTTCCAGAATGCGCCGTAGATTCACCGCCACATCCTGCTCTCGATCGCCGGTACGCGCCAGTTCCAGCGGCGGATTGGCGACGACTTTGTATACACCATCCTCAAAACGCGTCGCCAGGACGATCACAGGACTGTTGGCGCGCAGCGGGATACGCATATAGCCGCTCGGCAAATGGGCCGGCGCGCCGAAGAACATTACCGGCTCATCGCCGTTGTGGATGGGATAATCCGGGCCGGTGACGACAACGCCGCCGTTTTTCAACCGATCAAATGCCTCGCGCAACGCCTCTGGGCTGATCGGCGTCATGTGCGCGCCGCACCGTTCGCGCAGTTGGTTGAATGCTTCCACATCGGGCGTGGGATCAGCCAGCGAGAGCGCCTGCACGGCAACCGGTACATGTTGCGCCAGGGCGATACCGCCTAAATCGAAGTTCGACATGTGACACGCCAGAACGAACACGCCGCGTCCCATCGCCAACGCTTGCTCGAAGTGCGCTGTGGTCTCCGGCGGGATGACTACCGGCGGACGAAAATCCTGCGCGCGGGTGATCCCCCGCCCAAGATTGTAGAAGGTTTCGTAATAGCGCCGTCCCGTGTTGTAGAAAAGCCGGTACAATGTCCGGTTGAGCAGCGCCGGAGATGCAGCCTCGCCCAGGACGTGGCGCAGGTTGGCCCGCGCAGCGTAGTACATCGGTGGTTTGGTCCACGTGACAAGGCGCGCCCAGAGTGAGCCAACGAGACGCCTCCCGCAAAAAGGCTGGTATTTTACCACGCGGAGCGCCAGCCGCACGAAAGTTCCGGTGGTAATCAGTTGACGTTTGCGCATAGTTCTCTTGTTCACTCTTGCGAAGGTGTGCGAGCCAAAGGTTCGCAAGGGTTTCGCGGCTACATCGGTACAACCAGATCGTAAGGGTAATCGGTAAGGTTGCAGACCTCGCCGCGCTCATTCAACCACAGCGTATCCTCAATGCGGCAGCCCATGCCCTGATCGGGATAATACAGCCCCGGTTCGAGGGTAAAGACGTGCCCAGGCGTCAGGCGCGCAGTGTTGCCTGCGTAGTCAAAGAACGAAGGCGCTTCGTGGATGTCCAGCCCTACGCCGTGTCCCAAGCCGTGGACGTAGCCTTCCAACGTCGCCGGGTCGCTGCCGATGGTAGGATGTCCGCGCGTTTCGTAGAAGGCGCAGGCCATACGCTGGTAGCTGCGCGTTTCTTCTCCAGCTTGCAACACCGCTTTCAGATGCACCACGCAATCCGCCACGTCGCGGTACAGGCGCATAGCGACATCCGGCGCGTATCCCAGGCAGAAGGTGCGCGTCATATCGAAGAAATAACCACCCGGCTCGCGCGGGTAGATGTCGAAGATGATCGTCTCGCCCAGGCGCAGCGGCATATCGGGCGTCCCGTGATTGTGCGGCACACCGGCATCCCGCCCGGCCGCGAAGATGAAGCCCTCGGCATCGTCCAGCCCTTGTTGGATGATGAGCTGGTGAATGTGGGCGTGCGCGTCGCCGACGGTGAGCGCGCGATTTTCGGTCGCGTGGCGCAGCGTCTCGTCGGCATCGACAGCATGCCCTTGCAGGAACGCCACCGTCTGGCGCACGACTTCAGCGGTGCGGCGGCCCACCTCGCGGATGCGGGCGACTTCGGCGGCATCCTTCGTCGCGCGCGCCGCTTCGATGAGGGTAGGTTCCATCTCGCCCACGATCTCGACGGCAGGCAGCGCGGCATCCAGCGCCTTGAGGAAGGCGTAAGCGTTTCCCTGATCCCGGTAGCCGTAGAAGCCCACACGCCCGGTCACGCCCAGATCATCGAAGATGGCAGCCTGGTAGGCCACGGACGCAGCCAGGACGTCGCCGCCGTGCTCTTTCAGCAGCCCGCCATAATTGTAGCGGGTGTTGAGGATCACCGGATACCCGGCGGCGACGGCTTCCTCCCGCTCGATAGGGCTGACAATGAGCTGCGGCGCAGCGCCGCGCTTTTTGATCAGCAGGGCCTGCGTCACGTGTGCGCCGTTAAGCAGATAGATGAGCGGCGGATTGCCCGCCGTCTTGCCGCCGACGACAACAGCGTCGAGGTTACGGTCAGTCATCAGTGCGTCGAGATGAGATTGCATTGCCTGAACCTTTCCTAGCCATTCTGGGAAGGCTGAACCTTCGCCAGCGTTATGGTTTTGATGATAACACTGAAACGGAGTGCGGCAAGTTTGAAACCGTTGTTAGCGTGGGGTAGCTTGCCTGTTTGGGCAGAAGAGGATAAACTAGAAGAGACTGAAGGATTCGAGTGACATTGAGGGGTGAGAATATAAAGTCATGCAACCATCAACACTGAAACGAAACCTGTTGCCCATCGCGCTTATGACGCTCGGCTGTTTGATCTTTCTGGCGACGATCTTTTACTTGTTCCGTTCCCAGATGGAGTTCGTCGGCTGGGTGGCGCTCGGATTGTTTATGATCGCCATTGGTGTGCTTGGCATCGTGGTGACCAGTCCGAAAGCCAATGCCAATGCCGATGCCGATGCTGAAGCGGCGCCGTCGTCTCAGGTTTCCTCCGAACCCGCGCCGCCCGCGCCAACGTCGCCGGAGCCGCCAACCGCCCAGGCAGGGGAAGTCACCCCCGAACAACGGAGCAGAATCACCCTTTCGAAACCCGTGTTGATCGGCGGAGGGGTGCTGTTGGTAAGCCTTGTTGTGCTATTGTTGTGTAACCTGGTAACAGCCCTGCGACCTCTGTTTACCGTCACCGACAACAAAATCGTTGACTGCGGCGATGTTGCGCTTTACGTCGAGGATGGCTGGAGATTCGTATTGGCGTATTCCTATCGCGCCACAGACGCCGAGTCTGGCTACGAAGAGCGCACGGATTGTGTGGTGGAACGCGAGCGGTTTGTGTGGGTCAAGAATAAGCGCACTCCCAAAACTGAGGACACGCCACAACCAGAAGACGAAGCAACGGCAGACTTCTCCAATCCCGCGCCCGATGCGTGGCCAACATGGACGCCTTACGTGCAACCACCCGCAGCGCAAATGCCCGCACCTTCCCCTACCCCCTGGGTTGTGAATTCGCCGCTGCCGACCACAACGCCGCCGCTGGCTTCGGCGCCTTTACCAACGAACACACCGCTCTCGTCTCTCGCTACGGCGACGCCGGTTCCAAGCACCGATCTTGAAGTTTGCGCCGCGACATTGAACGACACCTATCTCAACACATACATTCAATGGAAAGGCATGATTGTGGACGATCCGACATTCAACGATGAGGGGTTATGGTTTCAAGTATCGTGGAAGAATCCGAACTCCAACAGCGAATGTAAGGAAACCGTCTTCTTCGTGTCCTACGATAGCGATGAGCGATTTTTTGCAGAGGATATGGTCGCCGTAACAGGGGCGATCAGCAACATCAACTACGACTATGAGAATAACTCAGGACAAACAGAATATGCCGTCGTCGTCAAAGCCGATGATGTTGAATTTTTGGATGAGCCATAGATTTACCCCTCATACGCCTGCACAATCTCCCGATGCACGCGGATGTCTTCCAGGTACACGCGCTGCATCTCAGCATCGCTGATCTTCGCGGCGCGATGGCGCAATGCGCGGTGAGCGGCAGCAATGACGCTGCGCGCGCGGCGGTCGTGTAGAGCGCGCAGCACCTGCCAGCACCACAGGTGGATGCGCAAAAACTCCTCGCTCCCGTCGGATAGCAGAGAATCCAGATCGCGCAAGATGTGCTCGACGTTGCGCAACGCCTGCGTGCTGTCGCCCTGTTCGAGCGCGCTGCGGGCCAGGCCAGCGAGCGGATCAAGCGCCAGTTGCGCTTCCGCCAACTCAGTCAGCAGCGTGTGCGCCTGCCGGTAGGCTTCCGTTGCTTTGTCGCGCTGCCCTAATCCCCACAGCGCGTGCCCCAGGCAGGTCAGCGCGTCGCCCTCAAGCTGTTGATCCCCGATCTCCTGTGCGAAGCGGAGCGCCGTTTCGGCGTGGGCGCGTGCAATGTCGTGTTGGTCAAACAAGAAGGCCAGTCCGCTCAAGTGTACCAGCGTGTGGCCTTCGCTGTGGCAGTCGTTGATCTTCTGGCAAAGCCGCAAAGTTTGCTCGTAATAGGCGCGCGCGCCGGCGTAATCGGCCAGGCACAGCGCGATGTAGCCCAGATTGCCCAGCGCCATCCGCTCACCCTGCCGGTCGCCAATTTTCCGACAGATGCTCAACGCGCGTTCGCCATACTTGAGCGCCTGAGCGCAGTTCTCCTGCTCCAAAAACAGCGCGCTGAGATTGTAGAGCGTCGCCCACTCCCCGCGCCGGTCGCCGATTTTGCGGTGGATGTGGAGCGCCTGGCGGAAATAGTCCCTTGCTTCGTTCTGATCATCTGCCGCTATACCGAGGCTGCGCAATGTATCGGCCTGCACCTGCGGAAAGGCTTCCGAGCGGTCGAGCGCCTGTTGGAGCTGGCGCCTGGCCTCGCGGTAGTCGCCCTGGTAGAAGAGCGCGCGTCCCCAGGCCAGATAGCCGGCCGCCTCGCCATGCACGTCGCGCGTCGTCCGCGCCAGGCGGATGGCCTGTTGCGCCGCCGCGATGGCCGCCGGATAGTCGCGGGTGTTTTCGGCGTAGTGAGCGCGGCGCAACGCGACTTCGGCCTCACGTTGTGGATCGCAGAACACTTCCGTCAGCGCCTCCAGGGCATCCAAATCCTGCGCCTGTTCGTCGCGCTGGCCGAGCAGGTCGTAGACGCGCTCACGAGCTAACAGCAGATTGCACCGTTCAAGGCTGTAGCCCGGCGTCATCGCCAGCGCCCGGCTGAAGTAGTCCACGGCTTCCAGGTTGGCGAACTGCGCGGCGGCTTTTTCTCCGGCGCGCAGCAAGTACCCCACCGCCCGTTCCGGGTTGTCGGCGCGCTCCCAGTGATGGGCGAAAAGCCCCACATAGCGGTCGCGTTGTTCAGCGTCGAGGGTTTCCAGCGATTCGGCGACCCACTGGTGCAAAATGGCCCGTTCCTGCTTCAGCAGGCTGTTGTACGCGGCTTCCTGGATCAGGTGGTGTTTGAAGGCATACTCCGGTTCCGCCCCCGGCTTCTGTTCGTCAATCAATGCCTCGCGCTGCAAGGTGAGCAACGCCTTATTCAGGTTGTAGCGTTGGCGGTTGACCACATCCAACACGCGGCGCGGAAATACACGTCCCACCACCGCCGCCAGTTGCAGCACCCGTTTGGCCTCCTCGGGTAAGTGGTCAATGCGCGCCATCAGCACGCCGTAGAGGGTGTTGGGGATGGCAATTTCAGCAGCGTCGCACGCGGTTTTGCAGCGGCCGGTAGCGTTATCCCACACGATGACGCCATCATCGAGCAACGAGCGGATCAGCTCCTCGATGTAGAAAGGGTTGCCCTCGGCATGATTGAGAATCCGCGCGCGCAGTTGTTGCGGCAGTCCATCTGTACGCAGCAGATGATGGAGCAGCATTTCGCTCTCGTTGGTGGAGAGCGGCACCAGCCACACATCGGTGTGCTGGCGTCCACCGCGCCGCTCTGCCAGCTTTTTGAGGAGCTGTCCACCGTTCGCCGTTTCCGGGCGCAACACGCAGATGAACAATAGCGGCGCGCGGTCCGCTATTCCATAGCGCGTCATCCCCAACAGCCGTTCGAGCAGCTCCAGCGACGTGGGATCGGCCCAGTGCAAATCCTCGCAGACGATGATGAGCGGGTGTTGCCGCGCCGTCCCCTCAATCAGGCTCTCGATGGCGCGGAACGTGCCCCGCTTGAGTTCCTCGCCCTTCAGTTCGCCAATTTTCGCGGTCGTTTTGGCATCCAGGGGCAGCGAGAGAAGCTGACCGATGTAGGGGTAGATCATCTGCCGTCTTTCGGGGTAGCGGCACGGGATGTTCGCCAGAGCTTGCACGCGCTCGCGCAGCGCCTCACGGACGGCGCTCGGCGGGGATTCCACCGTGACCCCCAGCAGCCCGCGCACGATGTCCAACCACAGCCAGTAGGCGATGGAGACCCCGAAGGACGGACAGCGGCCTTCCACCCACTGCACACTGTTTTGCTGGGCGGCTAAGGCTTTGCGCAGCTCCATCACCAGACGAGTCTTCCCCAATCCCGCCTCGCCGACAATGGTGACGAGGCCGCCCTCGCCGGCTTGCAGCCGCGCGACAGCCTGCTGCAAGGCCGCCAACTCGGTCTGCCGGCCGACCATGGGGGCTTCCAGACCGGGGATGCCGCGAATTTTCTCGGCGGTGGCTTTGACGGTGAGGGGGCGGTAGACAGCGATGGGGCGGCGGACGCCTTTGACCGCGAGCGCGCCTAGCGGGCGCCACGTGAACTGCGCCTGCGTCAGCCGGTACGTGTTCTCGCTCACCAACACCGTCCCCGGTTCGGCGGCCTGCTCCATCCGCGCGGCGACGGTGATGCCTTCGCCCATCGCCGTGTCTTCGTGGTGCGCCTGCTGTTTGCCCACGCTGCCGACGATCACCTCGCCGGTATTTACGCCGATGCGCAGACTCAGCTCGACGCCCTGGCGCTCGCGCAACTCCGCCGCCAGCGGCTTGATGGCCTCCTGCATCGCCAGCGCAGCGAGGACGGCCCGCACCGGATCGTCCTCGTGCGTCGTCGCTGCGCCGAAGAACGCCACCAGGCCATCGCCGCGAAACTGATCCACCGCGCCGCCGAAGCGGTTGATCTCCACTTCGAGAATTTGGAAGATGCGGTTCATCAGCTTGACCCACGCCTCGGTGCCGAAATGTTCGAGCAGCACCGTGGAGTTCTTCACGTCGGCGATGATGATCGTAGCAAGCCGGCGCTCGCTCTGGATGGCGGTCGTGCTGCCGAGCGCCCGCAGCTTTTCGCGCGCCGCGGCGATCATCGCATCTACCACAGCGTCGCCCAACGCGCCGCGCTGCGCTTCCAATGCGCGGATGCCTTGTTCAAGTTGTACGCGATCAGTCATAGTGGCTATTGTACCATAAGCACGCTATCCTTGCGCGCCCCCGAGACGGGGGCGCTGAGCAAGAGGTGTGCGTTGATCTGCGCTCACTGACCCCGTCTCGGGGGCAGATCACGCTCCCGTTCCCGTCTCGGGAACGGGCTATGGCGGCCCGACGTGCGCCGTGCGCGCCCCCGAGACGGGGGCGCTGAGCAAGAGGTGTGCATTGATCTGCGCTCACTGACCCCGTCTCGGGGGCAGATCACGCTCCCGTTCCCGTCTCGGGAACGGGCTATGGCGGCCCGACGTGCGCCGTGCGCGCCCCCGAGACGGGGGCGCTGAGCAAGAGGTGTGCGTTGATCTGCGCTCACTGCCCCCGTCTCGGGGGCAGGTCATGCTCCCGTTCCCGTCTCGGGAACGGGCTATGGCGGCCCGACGTGCGCCGTGCGCGCCCCCGAGACGAGGGCACTGAGCAACGGAGATTCTATCCTGGTCAAAAGTACAGGTCAGAATTCGTTCTAACGTGCAATGCCGTTTTGTCCCATTTCGTTTATAATAACCTCGACACACAAGCGAATCATGAATCACGAATCATGAATCATGATTCATGATTCGTGATTCATGATTCAGATTCAGATTCAGGAGGCAGTTTCAATGAGCACAGTGCAAGTTTCACACGTGAGTAAGGCGTTCGGTGAGGTCAAGGCCGTACAGGATGTTTCCTTTGAGGTCTACCCCGGCGAAGTGTTTGGCCTGTTGGGGCCAAACGGCGCGGGCAAGACGACGACGATCCGCATGATGTTGGATATTTTCCGCCCCGATGGCGGCGAGATCAGCATCTTCGACGGCAAGTTGACCGAGGCGAAGAAAAACCGCATCGGCTATATGCCGGAGGAGCGCGGCCTCTACAAGGATCTCAAGCTGGAACCCACATTGATCTTCCTGGCGACGCTCAAGGGCATTGACGAGGCCACGGCGCGCGCGCGATTAGGCCCCTGGCTGGAGCGTTTCGATCTTCAGGATTATCGCCAACAGAAAATCCAGAACCTCAGCAAGGGTATGCAACAGAAGGCGCAACTGATCGCTACACTGTTGCACGACCCGGATTTGCTGGTGGTGGATGAGCCGTTTTCGGGGCTGGACCCGGTGAACACGCGCCTGGTGAAGGACATCATCGAGGAGCTGCGCCAGCAAGGGAAAACGATCATCATGTCGGCGCACCAGATGCACCAGGTCGAGGCGCTGTGCAACCGCATCGTGCTCATCAACCACGGGCGCACCGTCCTCTACGGCGAGGTGGCCCAGATCAAGCGCGACTTCGCCGGCAACGCGCTGACCATCGAGGGACAGGGCGACTTCACCCATCTGCCCGGGGTGTTAGAAGCACGCCGTCACAACGGGACGTGGAACCTGACATTGGACGCGGGTGTGGATTCGCAGGACGTGCTGCGGGCAATTATGCGCCAGGACAGCGTCAAGCTGGAGCGGTTTGAGATCGCCGAGCCGTCGCTCGAAGACATCTTCGTCACCGTGGTACAGGGCGCCGGACACGAGGAGGCAGCAGATGCGTAACCTGTGGTTGGTTGCCAAACACGAATACTTGAAGATTGTCCGGCAGAAGTCGTTTCTGTTCGGCACGCTTGGCATCCCGGTGTTGATTATCGTGGTGATGGCGGTGAGCATCCTGGCAGCGATAGGGCAGCGCGGGAATCTGCCGCTCGGCTACGTGGATCACACGGGCATCCTGAGTGCATCCGTGACGCCGCCCGCGCCCGACAAGGGCGAGCGGCCCGTCGCCATCCGCGCCTTCGCCGACGAGGCCGCCGCGCAGACTGCCCTGGAAGCTAACACCATCCAGGCGTACTACGTCGTGCCGGCCGATTACGTGCAATCCGGGCGCGTCCAGCTTTTCTTCCGCGACAAACGGCCCGGCGAAATGGTGCAAGAGGATTTCGCGGACTTCTTACGGGCGAACCTGCTTGCCGATCACCCTGCCGACGTTCAACGCCGGCTGCTGGAAGGCTCCGATGTGACGTTCCGCTCCAGCGATGGGAGCCGGGAACTGGATAGCAACAATGTCGTGAGCTTTATCGTGCCGTTCGTGGCGGCGTTCTTCTTCGTCTTCGCGGTGCTGAACGCCGGCAGCTACATGCTCCAGGCCGTGACCGACGAGAAGGAAAATCGCACCATCGAAGTGCTCGCCACGTCCATCCGCCCCGAAGAGCTGATCGGCGGTAAAGCGGTGGGCTTGATGAGCGTCGGGCTGACGCAATTGGGCATCTGGGTGCTCACCGGCGTGCTCGCGTTGCTCGCGGCAGCGCCGTTCGTACCAGAAGTGCGGGGAGTGCGCGTCCCGTGGTCGTTTGTCGGCGTCGCCGTGCTGTTCTTCGTGCCAGCCTACGCGCTGATCGCCGGGCTGATGACCGCCGTGGGCGGCATGGTCACCGACCTGCGCCAGGGTCAGCAGATCACGGGCATCCTCAACCTCTTCTTCACCCTACCCTTCTTTTTCCTTGCAGTGATTATGGAGAAGCCCAACAGCCCGTTGCTCATCATCTTGACGCTGTTTCCGACGACGGCCTTCGTCACCATCACTATGCGCTGGGCGATGACGACGGTGCCGCTGTGGCAACTGGCGGTGAGCTGGGTGCTGTCGGTCACGTCCGCTGTGGTGAGTGTGTGGCTCGCGGCGCGCATCTTCCGCCTGGGGATGCTGCGCTACGGGCAGAATTTGAATGTGAAGACCATTATCGCGTCGCTGCGCGGCAATGGTGTGCGCGCGGCGCGCTGATGAACGAGGTGAAATGATGCGTAACGTTATGATCGTCATCAAACACGAGATTCGTACCACACTGGGCAGGCCCTCATTCTGGCTGACGACATTTCTCCTGCCGGCCGTCATCATGGTCTTTACCTTCGGCGCGCAACTCCTCAGCCGCAGCGCCTTCGAGAGCGAAGAGGACGTGCTGTCGCAGGGGGAGACCGGCGCGCTGGCTATCGGCTATGTGGATCACGCCGGGCTGATCAAAGCGCTGCCGCCTGAGATCCCCATGGCTCTGGCACAGGCGTTCCCCGACGAAGAGACCGCGCGCGCGGCCCTGGCGGACGGGCAACTGCGCGAGTTTTACATCATCCCCGCGGATTACGTGGCGACCGGTAACCTGGTAGCGGTGGAGCAAGAATTTGCGCCCTTCAGCAACCTCAGCACGATTGACATCTTCCGCTACATTCTGAGTTACAACCTGGTGGGCGATGCGGCGTTAGCCAAACGGGTCGCTACACCCCTCTTCAGCGTGGAAACCACCGCCGTCGAAGCGCCGGACGCGAATGTCAACCAGGACTACGGAACGCGCTTCATCGTCGGTTACGGCGTGCTCTTCATCTTCTTCTTCGTGCTGACGATGAGCAGCGGCTTTATGTTGCGGAGCGTCTCGCGGGAGAAGGAGAACCAGACGGTGGAAGTGCTGCTGGTGAGCCTGCGCCCGCGCGATCTGATGCTAGGGAAGGTGCTCGGTCTGGGCGCGGTGGCGTTGCTGCAAATGGCGGTCTGGCTCGGCGGCAGCTACCTGACGCTGAATCGCGGCGGCTCGGCGCTGGCATCGTTCGGCATCTTCATTGGCAGCATCACGTTGCCGCAGGGGTTTGCGGTGTGGGGCATGCTCTATTTCGTGCTCGGCTACGTCCTCTACGCCTCGCTGCTCGGCGCGATTGGCGCGCTGGCCCCGAACACCCGCGAGACCGGGCAGTTCACCTTCCTCGCCATGCTGCCGTTGATGCTGCCCTTGTGGCTCAACAGCGTCTTCATCGAAGCGCCAAACGGCTTGCTGGCGACCATCGTGAGCCTGTTCCCGCTGACTGCGCCGACCTCGATGCTGCCGCGCCTGGCGGCCGGCGGCGTTCCGCTCTGGCAACCGTTGGTCGGCCTGGCAGCCCTGGCCGCGACGACGTACCTCTTCGTCCTGCTCGCCGCCCGCTTCTTCCGCGCCGACACGCTGCTTTCCAGCGCGAGTATGAACTGGGCGCGCGTGGTTGAGGAATTCAAAAGAGGAAGGGAGTAAGGAGGGGGGGGTAGGGAGTAGGAAGTAGGGTGTAGGGTGTAGAGTGTAGGGTGTAGGGGAGTGATACTGCTCAGAACTCAACTTACTCCCTCACTCCCTCACTCCCTCACCCCCTCACTCCCTCACCCCTCACTCCCTTACCCCCCACTCCCCACTCCCTACTTCAGAATGTAATACGTCCCCCGCTTTTCCCCAATCTTGAGCAGCACGCCGCGCTCAACCATGTCCGCCAGATCAAGGCGCAGGGTTTCGGCGGTGACATCGGGGCAGAGGGCCTGGTAGTCGCGGTTGGTGATGCGGTCGTTCTGTTGCAGGTAGGCCAGCGCTTTGGCTTGACGCTCATTCATCGTCACGTCGGCGCTGACCGGCAACAGAGGCGCGCGCTGCTGGACGTTCTCGAAGATGACGGTGAACGAATACTCCGTGGGCCGGAACTGCGGTGGCGGATGGCCGGCGTTCACCATATCCTGGATCATCAGGTCTACGCCAAGCCCTAGCTCTTCGATGTAGCCCCACTGGTACAGCCCGTTGACGATGCGCGGATTGCGCGAGAAATGCTCATCCACGATGTTGTCAATGGTGATGTAGCCGGGCAGCCCGCCGGGACTGGAAATCTCCAGCCGGTCGGCGAACATGCGCACTTCGATGGCGCGCCCGCGCACACGGTAGTCGCGGTGCGCCACGGCGTTGACCAATGCCTCGCGGATGGCGGTCGGCGGGTACTGCCACTGCTCACGGCGTTCCAGGCCGCGCACCACCGCGCCCACGCGAATCTCGGCCTGCAAAATGTCCCACGCGCGCCGGATGATGTGCGCCAGCGGCCCATCGAACTCCACGCGCCGCCCGTAGCCCGGCTCGCCGCTGTCTTTATGAACCTGGGTGCCGTCAAAGCGCACGAACGTCAGACTGCTGCGGGGGATGAACGCCTGCGGCTTCTTACCGAACAACAAAATGCCCGCCACGGTAGGCTGTCCGCTGGAAAGCAACCAACCCATTTCCACGAGCACGTCATCAAGCGGGCGGCTCAATGGACGGCCTTGCCGTTTCTCCCACATCTCGACAAATTCGCGCAGCGTGTCGGGGTCGAGGTCGGTGCGCGTTGCGCCGGGCACCGGTTCAGCCTCGTATTCACCGGTGGTACGGCTGGCGGTGATCTGTTGCAACTGCTCGCCGGTGAGCGGGCGGTTCTCTACGCCGGTGCGAACAAGCACCCGCCCATCGTGCAGCGTGTGCAGTTCGACACTGCGCTGCACGCGCCCCACGAAGACGAACGCCCCGCCGGCCTCCACCTGCTCCCACGCCACGGCGACCGGCGGGCGGCACAGAATCTCGGCCTGCTGCACGACTTCGCCGAACTCCTCAGGGTACAGATCGCCGGTAGGCGCGCCGCCCTCACTGACGCCGATATAGACTGTGCCACCATCGGCATTGGCGAACGCCGTCAGCGTTTCGGCCAGCAGTGCGGCGTCGGCGGTGGGCAGCAGCGCCGTCAATTGGCTGGAGTGGGGTTGGATGGTATCACGCATCGTCACGCTCCTCTGGGAACGTTGGAACGTTCAAACGTTTGAACGTTCCAACATTGGCCGCTAAAGGTCTGCCTCTAGATCGGCGGTTTCGGCGCTGTTGACGCGCGCGCCGTTGCCGCCGTTTTCGCCGCCGCTGGGCAAGCGGGCGATGGTCGCCACCCGGTCGCCGTTGTTCAGATGCATCATCTGCACGCCGCGCGTGTAGCGCCCCATCTTGGGGATTTTGTCCACGCGGGTGCGCAGCACAATGCCGTTCTCAGACATCAACGTCACTTCGTCGTCATCCTGCACGACGCGGCCATCCACCACAGGACCGGTCTTGTCGTTGACACGGTAGGCGTAGACGCCTTTGCCGCCGCGCCCCTGCGTGCGGAATTCGTCCAGCGCCGTGCAGCGCCCGTACCCCTTCAGCGAGGCCAGGAACAGCGCCCCATTCGGCTCCACCACCTCGGCGATGGTCAGTCGGTCGCCCTCTTCCAGGCGGATGGCAATGACGCCCGCCGCCGTCCGCCCCATCGGTCGCACATCCTGTTCGTTGAAGCGCAGCCCCAGCCCCTGCTCCGTCACCAGGATGAGATCGTCGTTGCCGCGTGTTTGTCGCACCCAGCCCAACTCGTCGCCGTCGTTGAGCGAGATGGCGATCAAGCCGCTGGGCCGCACGCCGTTGAACTCTGCCAGCGACACGCGCTTGATGCGCCCTTGCCGCGTGACCATCGAGAGGAACTGGGCGTCGTCGAAGCTGGAAACAGACACAACGGCGGTAACGCGCTCCTCGGCCTCCACCGCCAGAATGCCGGCGATGAGCGAGCCTTTGGCCGTGCGCCCGGCGTCGGGAATCTGGTAGACCTTCTCCTGGTAGACCTTCCCCTTGTTGGTGAAGAACAGCACCGTATCGTGGCTGTGCGCCGAGAGCAGCGTGGTGATCTCGTCCTCGTCGCCGGTCGCCATGCCGATGACGCCGCGCCCGCCGCGTTCCTGCGCGCGGAAGGTCGTCCACGGCATCCGCTTGATGTAGCCGCGCTGCGTGATGGAGATGAGGACGCTTTCCTCCTCGACCAGGTCTTCTTCGTCAATGGAAGCGTCCGCGAAGGGACGAATGGCCGTGCGGCGCGGGTCGCCGTAGTGCTCGCGCAGCTCGAGCAGGTCTTGGCGGATCACCTCGCGCTGTTGTAGCGGCGAGGCGAGCAGCCCTTCCAGGTAGGAGATGGTCTTGAGCAGGTCAGCGTACTCCTCCTCAAGTTTCTGGCGTTCCAGTCCGGTGAGGCGGCGTAACTGCATATCGAGGATCGCCTGCGCCTGCACCTCGCTCAGCCCAAAATTCGTCATCAGCCGGTCGCGCGCCGTTTCCACATCTGGACTTTCGCGGATGGTCTTAATGATCGCGTCCAGATGATCCAGGGCGATGAGTAGCCCTTCGACGATGTGCGCGCGGGCCTGCGCCTTGTTCAGGTCGAACTGCGCGCGGCGCACCAGCACCTCGAGGCGGTGATCGAGGAACACCTGGAGCAGCCGCCGCAGCGGCATAATGCGCGGCACGCCATCCACCAGCGCCAGCAGTTGGATGCCGAAAGTGGATTGCAGCGGCGTGTGCTTGTAGAGGCGATTGAGCGCCTTCTGCGGCTGCGCGCCGCGTTTGAGTTCGATGATGACGCTCATCCCGCGCTTATCGGATTCATCGCGCAGGTCGCTGATCTCGTCCAGCTTGCCTTCGCGGACGAGTGCGGCGATGCGTTCCAGCAGGCTCGATTTGTTTAGTTGATAGGGGATTTCGGTGACGACGATGCGGAAGCGCCCGCCGCGCATCTCTTCGACGTTGGCGACGGCGCGCACCACGGCCTTGCCGCGCCCGGTGGCGTAGGCTTTGGTGATCTGCTCCTGGCCCAGAATTTGCCCGCCGGTGGGGAAATCCGGCCCTTTGACGTACTCCATCAACTCTTCGACGCCGATTTCCTCGCGGCGGTCCCAGTTATCGAGAATATGCACCGCCGCATCCACAATCTCCCCCAGGTTGTGCGGCGGGATGTTGGTCGCCATCCCCACCGCGATGCCCGACGCGCCATTGACGAGCAGGTTGGGCAAACGGGCGGGCAGCACGGACGGCTCTTGCAGGCTGCCGTCGAAGTTATCCACCCAGGCGACGGTGTCTTTCTCAATGTCGTTGAGTAGCTCCATCGCAATGTGCGAGAGTCGCGCCTCGGTGTAGCGCATCGCGGCAGGCGAATCGCCGTCAATGGAGCCGAAGTTGCCCTGCCCATCCACCAACAAATAGCGCACGGAGAAATCCTGCGCCATGCGCGCCATCGCTTCATAAACGGCAGAGTCGCCGTGGGGGTGGTACTTACCGAGCACCTCACCGACGATGCGGGCGGATTTCTTGTGGGGGGTGGTAGGGCGCACGCCCATGTCGTGCATCGCGTAGAGGATGCGCCGTTGCACAGGCTTGAGGCCATCGCGCGCGTCGGGCAGCGCACGCGCCACAATCACGCTCATCGCGTAATCGAGATACGCCGTGCGCATCTCGTGTTGAATGTCTACCGTTCTGACGGTGCCGATTACATTTTCAGTGTCCAAAAGGTCCAATCCTCCACAGGTTCAGCGTTGTGGAATCGCCATGTTTTTGCCACGAATTTCACGAATTTTTCCGCAGCCACGCGACATCGTGGTTTGTGTGGCAGCCATTCGGGAAACGTGAGGGTTTCCGAAAGGATATTATACCCCAAAAAGGGGAGAGGGCGAAACGCTTACACTTGCCTATGCCCGCAAAGTTGAACCTCGCGCTCTTGAAAGGTTGCCCATATCCGATAATGTAATCAAAGCGACAAGGTTGCTGGTTCTATGACGCCTGTTCGAATTGCGCCCCTTACCACAATTCGCCCTCACGCCATTCGGCAGAAAGAGGCTGGCTTACATCCAGTATGGGTGTTTTGGGAAGCCGCAAGATCATCACTTCTTCATCGTCGGGAGAAGGCAAAAGGCCGTCTTCTGTTCTGACAAACAGCGGGCCGCGCCACAATTCCCATCCGAGGCGTGCATAATAGGCCACACTGAAGGGCGAGAGCGCGGCCAGATCGAAGTCTTGGATCGCGCCGGCAAGATGCTGCATAATCGCCGTGGCGAAACCGCGCTGCCGGTAAGCCTCGTCGGTGGCAACCGCCTCAACATAGGCGGTTCGCAAAAGCAAGCCTGCGCCGACCTGTAGATAGCGCGTCACCCAGAGCGCGTGGCTCACGAGGATCCCATTGTAGAAACCCAGGACGTGGGTCGCATTGGCAAATGTGGCAAACAGAGGTTCCATATCTTGTTCATAGGCTCTGCTGCACAATGCAACAATGCCGTGCCGATCAATCTCGGACAACAATTCACCCCGTATGATTTTGATATCAAGTGGAGCGCCTGTGTCCATCTGATCCTGGCGCATCATTATGGGGATACTTGCTGCATGATGTGTGCGAAATAATCCACCGACCAGGCCCCCTTCACGCGGATGCGTGGCCAGGTGAAGCGGTTATCCAGGCGCAGTTCAGTGCCCCAGGCTGTCGTCACCGCGCCCCAATAGCCGGCGGATTCCACCACGGCAATGGTTGCGGCGTCATAACGCCCGGAGGGATAACAGAAAAAGCGCACAGGTCGTTCGGTGTGCGCCTCGACGGCTTCGCGCGCCCCCAAAATCTGATAAACCAGGAAATCATACGGACGATTGGTCAAATCATAATGGTCGCGGCCATGCGCCTGCATGGACATCCCGGCATCGGCCATCGCGCGGACGTCGGCCCAGGTGAGGTATGGCGGCGCTTCGTAGTGCGCCGGAGTCGCCAGCAGGAAGAATTCACCCACGAAGCCGTACTGTTGCAATAAGGGGAGCGCGTCGGTATAAGCGTCCTTGTAGCCATCGTCAAACGTCAGCACGATGGGCTTCTCTGGCAAGGGCTTGCCGGTGGTCAATGTTTCGTAAATATCCGCCAGGAAAACGCTCTGGTATCCCTGCGCCTGGAGGTATTGCAGTTGCTCCTCGAAGTGCGCGGGGATCACGGTGAGGTCGCGGCGGTACGTGTCGGCGTCCGCGGGCAGTTCGGAGATGTAATGGTACATCAAAATCGGCACATGCAGCGCTTCCGGGGGCGGCGGATAGGTCGGGGTGGGCGGCGGTGGCGTTGGCGTCTCTGTAGGTGGTGGGGTTGGGGAAGGCGTTTCCGTCGGCGCAGGTGTCTCCGTCGGCGTGGGGGTCGGTGTAGCGGTCGCTGTCGGTGTGGCGGTCGCCATCGGCAGCGGCGTGGCCGTTGCGGTGAAGGTAGCCGTCAGTGCTGGCGTGACGGTTGCCATCGTCGCAGCTTCGGCAAGCTCTTTAGATAGCGCGCCCACGCCTCCTATGCCGGACGAGGGATTGCATCCCACGAGGCATAGCAACAAGATCAAGAAAAACACACGGCGATTCGTCATCACTCAGACTCCTATGCACAACACAAGCGAGAGAGCGACCCACATTCGCTCTCTCGCCTTTTTCGTGGCTCTCTTCAACGGCGGCGGGACATCCAGAATGTCAGCCCTGCCAGGCAAAGTGTCGCAGCTCCCAGTATACCAGGAATCCACCAGGAGAGAACCCCTGCTTTGCGGGCTGGCTCACGCACCGCATCATCGTCAGCGACCCCATACGTCAGTACCTCTTGCGCTTCGGCTGGCGACTCTTCGTCGGCTGCCGCTGGCGCCACCCCATTCTGGGCTGCGTCCAGTGTGGCAGGTTCTGGGGATGACGCAGCATCGGCCAAAACCTCGGCCTCAGTTCCGCCGACGACCCCTTCGCCCATACCCGCCGGAGCGGTGATGGCTTCAGCAGCAGCTATCGCCGGGGCTACTGTGGCTGCAGGCGCAGCGAACTCCGCGGCAGGGGCTGGGGCGGACTCAAGCTCCGCTTGCGGCGGCACAGCTTTTTCTGCACGCTCGACTTCTGCCGGGGCAGACTCCGGAGCCGGCGCTTCCGGCGGAGCCGCGACCAGCAGCTCGACCTGTTGGGTGACTTCCACCGCCATTGGCGCCTGCACAATCCCTTCCGCCGGCATCACCATTGCCCTGGGGCTGAGGTTCTGGTTGAGAAAGTTCAATCCGGCGGTCAGCACAAAGGCAACCGCCGCCAACGACGTCGCCAGGCGCATCATCAACAGCGCTGGGCGGCGCGGCACGGGGCGCGGCGCGGGTTTCACGGCAACCATCGCGGGGGTCAACAGGTAATTGCGCGGCGGCTCACGCAAAGGGACAGCCCGCACCAGCGTCACGACCTCACGCATAGCATCCACCCGGTATTGAAGGGCCTGATCTTTTTCCAGGGTGGCCTCGAACTTGGACAGGGCTGCCGGATCGAGTTGCCCGTCTATGTAGGCGGAAACATCCACGTCACTCCACATTACACCCATTCCCTTACTCTCCAACGTCATACCATAAAACCGAAAAATAAAATAGGAAACACAAAACCTCTTTACGCATTACGTTTTACGTCTTTATGCGTGGTCTCTTTATCTGTGGTCTCACTGTTTAGACGATAACGACGCGGCAAAAGTTCCCCCTCTTCCTGGAGCAGACTCTGCATCGCCAGACGGGCGCGCGCCAGACGCGATTTGACCGTGCCCAGACGCACCCGCAGCGTCTCAGCCACTTCTTGATAGGAAAATCCCAGCTGATCCACCAACATTAGCGTCATGCGCTGATCTTCCGGCAACCTGGAAAGGGCGCGATCCAGGTATGCGCGCAACTCGCGCTGTTGCGTAACCTGTTCCGGCTGCGGTCCGTCGTCAATCAGGTGGGGATTGGCCTCCTCATCCATATCACCAAAATCATCCCATGACGTGGTGGGACGGCGCTTGTGACGGCGCATCTCATCATAACAAGCGTTGGAGACGATTCGCAGCAGCCATGCCCGGAACGAGCCGCCGCGAAACTTTGCCAGCGCCTTGTAGGCGGAGATAAAGGCTTCCTGCGCCGCGTCATCTGCCGCCGCTTCATCGCGCAGCAGGTGCAGCGCCAGGTTGTAGACCTGCGGCTGGTAGTGGAAGATAAGCGCGTTGAAAGCATCCAGATTGCCCTTTTGGGCGCTCTGGACTAATGCTTGCTCATCCCACGTTGCAGTTGTTGCAATTGTAATCATAAACCTCAGAATAAAACGTAAAGCTACCCCTGACGTTTTACGCCTTACGCTTGACGTATTCATAAATTTCGTTATACTATCTGCTAAGCCGAAGTGGCGGAACAGGCAGACGCAAGCGACTCAAACTCGCTCGGGTAACCCCCATGTGGGTTCGACTCCCACCTTCGGCATTATAACGCACAAGCGGGTGAACGCCAAGTTCACCCGCTTGTTTGTTCAACGCAGGCTCACGTGCTCCCGGCCCCCGTCTCGGGGGCCGGGAGCACGTATCCCGCTCACTGCCCCCCCGTCTCGGGGGCAGGTAAGCCGACAGTCCTCATTTTCAGCTTGACGCGCCTATCGCCTCAGGATATAATCACCGGCAAGTATCAACGCGGGAAAAATCTGGATAAGGAGAAAGCGTAGGGTGATGATCCAATCGCCCTGATGAAAACGAGGACAGCATGAAAGGGATTTTCGAAAGTCTGCGTAAGACCCGTAACGCCATCTTTGGGCAAATCGCCAACATCTTAGGGGCCGGCGACATCAACAACGAGACGTGGGAAGACCTGGAGGCCGTGTTGATCCAAGGCGATGTGGGGGTGGAAACGTCGCTGGCGCTGATTGAGCGATTGCGCAAGCGCGCCAGCAGCGAGGGGATTTATCGGGCGACGGACCTGCAGAAGGTGCTGCGCGAGGAACTATACGCGCTACTGCCAGAGCCGAAACCGTTCAATTTGGACTATCCACTGGCTGTGGTGCTCATTGTCGGGGTCAATGGTTCAGGGAAGACCACGAGCATCGGCAAGCTGACGGCGCACTTCAAGCGCGAGGGGCGCAAGGTTGTGTTGGCTGCCGCCGATACCTTCCGCGCCGCGGCGATGGATCAACTGGTGGTGTGGGGACAGCGCGTCGGTGTGCCGGTGATTACCGGGCCAGAGGGCGGCGATCCCAGCTCCGTGGCCTACGACGCCATCCAGCACGCGCAGGCGCACAAGGCCGACATGGTCATCGTGGATACGGCAGGACGCCTGCACACCCAGCACAACCTGATGGCCGAATTGGAGAAGATACAGCGCGTCATCGCTAAACGGGTGGCCTGGGCGCCGCACGAGACGTTCCTCGTCCTCGACGCCAACACCGGCCAGAACGGGCTGGTGCAGGCGCAACAATTTCTCAACGCTGTCAAAGTCAGCGGAATTGTTCTGGCGAAGCTGGATGGCAGCGCCAAAGGCGGGATGGTGCTCTCCATCGGCCACCAACTGGGACTCCCGGTGCGTTTCGTCGGCACCGGGGAACATATCGAAGACCTGGCGATCTTCGACCGCGAAGCCTTCGTGCAAGGATTGCTAGGGAAATAAAACATTTTAGTGTGGAGGAAGAATGACTGAATTAGTAGATCGGCTCGACAATCTGGCTTCCCGCGTGGAAGCAATCTGGAGGCGTCTTTGACTTACCTGCGAAAATCCAGGAAGCCACAGCATTAGAACAGCAGAGCGCCAGCCCTACCCTGTGGGACAATCCTGAAAACGCCCGCCAGATCATGCAGCGGCTCGCGGCGCTCCAGGAAGACATCACCTACTGGACGCATCTGCGTCACGAAATACAAGACACGCAAGAGTTTTATGCGCTTGGCGATGAAGAACTGTACGACGAACTCAACCGCACGACCGACAAACTGGAGGACGAATTGGTGCGCGCCGAGTTTCGCTTGCTCCTCTCCGGGCCGCACGACCGGGCAGACGCAATCCTGGCCATCCATGCCGGCGCCGGAGGGACAGATTCGCAGGACTGGGCCAACATGCTGCTGCGCATGTTCCTGCGCTGGGCCGAGCGCCGGGGATTCAAAACCGAAATCCTCGACTCGATGGAGGGAGAGGGCGCCGGCATCAAGAGTGTGATGGTAAGTATTCGCGGCGAATTCGCCTACGGTTATTTGCGCTCAGAACGCGGCGTCCACCGGTTGGTGCGCCTGTCGCCTTTCGACGCAGCCCACCGGCGGCATACGTCGTTCGCGCTCGTCGAGGTCTGGCCGGATTTGGGGGAGGATGCGCCGCTGGAAATCAACCCGGACGATCTGCAGATTGACACCTACCGCGCATCTTCTGCCGGTGGACAACATATGCAGAAGAATGAGACGGCGGTGCGTATCACCCACCTGCCGACCGGGATCGTCTCTTCGTGCCAGAATGAGCGTTCGCAGACGCAAAACCGCGAGGTCGCTATGCGCGTGCTCAAGGCGCGGCTGATGCAGCTTGAGGAAGAGAAACGCCGCCAGCAGCTCAGCGATCTCAAAGGTGAGCACGTTGACGCGGGATGGGGCAATCAGATCCGGTCGTATGTGATCCATCCCTACCAAATGGTCAAAGACCATCGCACCGATTACGAGACCGGCAATGTGCAGGCCGTGTTCGATGGCGAACTCGATGCCTTTATGGAAGCGTATTTACACCTTGTTGATTAAGGAGGATAGCTATGCTTGACAAACAGAACAGATTAACCGGTTCCGGTATCCGCAGTTGTAGCAGCGTCAAGAAACCTGCCGACGGCGGCCCCAAGAGCGGCGGGCTAAAGAACCCACCCGCGCCGCCCCAGAGCAACCAAATTATCTCGCGCATTCCGGCGGCCTCGTCGCCCTCAAGACCTGGCCAGGCCGTGAATAAACCAACGCCATCCTCCGTCTCGGCGGTTTCAGCCACTTCTGCGCCCGCCACGCAGACCGATGAGCGCGTCGCGCAACTTGCCAACGCGCGCACCCGCTGGGAAAAGCTGGCCGGCGCAGTGGCCCTCAGCGCGCTCGTGGATCAGATGACGAATGTCGCCAGCAACCTTGATGGGCTGGACAAAGACGTCGCCGCCATCCGCGCGCGGGGCTATCGGTTTGGCCGCAACCTGGAGAGCCAGATGGCAACGTTGAGGACGCGCTGGCCCCAGGAGCGAACGGAGGCGAATCGGCTGCTGCAAACTCAACGGCTGAACCTGCAAAATGCCGCCAACGAAGTCCAACGGCTCCTCGGACAGGCCGAACGCAACTACGGGTTGATGGATACCGTGGACAGCCGCCTCTGGGCGCTCGAAAACAACATCAACGAGGCGCAGCGCAACGTGCGTGGGGTCTTCGACAACACGGAACAAGAGATCAACAAACTCCAGGCCGAAGTACGCCGCGTGCAAAAGATGCTCGATGCGCTGGATCATGCCTCCTTCGATTTACTACCCAACGAACACGGCGTGGCGGCCTGCGATGCCAGGTGGATCAGCGACAACCAGCAGCCAGAGGGGATGCTGTTCTTGACCGACAGCCGCGTCATTTTCGAGCAGCGGGAAGAGCGCGTGATCAAAAAGAAACTCTTCTCTTCCGAGAAAGAACTGATCCAGAAAAAGCTCTGGGACACGCCAGTGGGCGCTATCACCGAGCTGGAAATGGAGGACAAAAAATCGGGATTGCTCGGTTTAGGCCGGCAAGAGCTGCTCACCCTGCGCTTTGCCGAACGCACGCGCGAACTGCCAAGCGACGCCACCCTACACCTCAAAGGCGGGGCCACCAACGAAGAATGGCTCAAAATGATCCGTCAGGCCAAGAGTGGACAGCTCGAAGCCGATCTGTTTGGCGCGCCAACGCCGCAGGAACAACTGGCCGCCAAGATCGAAGCCGAGACCACCGCGCCGCCGACAGAACTGCCGACTCGCTGTCCGAGCTGTAACGCCATTCTGCCGCCTATCTACAAAGGGATGAAGCAGGTGGAGTGCAGCTATTGCGGCACGCTTATCAACATCTAAAAGATAGAAACTCAGCCACTACACAGTTTTTTCTTTCGACAGGATTAACAGGATTTTCAAGATAGAAAAGCCTTCTTCAGCCTGTTAATCTTGTAAATCCTGTCAAAAGACTGATGAAGTGCATAACTGTTTGAAATTGGTCACATGCGATGGATTTACTGCGCGACGTACAATATGCGATAGAAACGTACCATCTTCTCCAACCAGGAGCACGGGTGGTCGTGGGGGTTTCCGGCGGGCCGGATTCCGTCGCTTTGCTGCACGTGTTGTGGCGTCTGGCCGGCCCGTGGAACCTCACGCTGCACGTCGCGCACCTCCACCACGCCCTCCGCGGCGCAGAGGCTGACGCTGACGCCGAGTTTGTGGCCGCACTGGCCGACGCCTGGGGACTGCCATGCACGGTTGAACGTGTTGACGTCCAGGCGCTGGCCGAGTGCAGTAAACTGGCGCTGGAAGAGGCAGCCCGTCACGCTCGCTATACCTTCCTCCACCAGGTGGCGCAGCAGATCGGCGCGACGCGCATCGCCGTGGGCCACAACGCTGACGACCAGTCCGAGACGGTGCTGATGCACCTGCTGCGCGGCGCGGGGCCGGCCGGTCTGCGCGGGATGTTGCCATCCACACGGCTGCGGGATTACCATCTCCTGGCCTCCAGCCTCAAGCCGGCGGCGGAAATGAAACTTATCCGCCCCTTGCTCTACATCCCCCGCGCCGACATCGAAGCCTATTGCGCGGAGCAGCAGTTAGCCACACGCTTCGACCGCTCCAACCTCGACACCACCTTCTTCCGCAACCGGCTGCGGCACGAGGTGTTGCCGTACCTGGCGCAGATCAACCCACGCATTGCGCAACGGCTACGCCATCTGGCCGAAGTGGTGCGGGCGGATTATGATATGTTGCACGAATTCGTCAGCGTGGCGTGGGATACCTTGCTCGTCAAAGAGTCTGCCGATATGCTGTCCTTCAACCTGGCCGGATGGCGTGGGCAGCCGCTTTCCATTCAACGCGCGATCATCCGCTGCGCCGCTTACAAGCTGTGCCGTTCCCTGCGCGACGTCGGCTTTGTCCACGTTGAGGACGCTGTCCGCGTAGCGCAGCATGGCGTCACCGGTATGCAGGCCACACTACCGCACGGGTTGCGTTTAACGGTCGGCTATACGACCGTGACCATTGCCGCCGAAGATGCCCTCCATCTGCCGCCGGAGACCCCCTGGTTGGAACCTGACGCTCATATTCCCTTCTCCGTACCCGGCGAACTGGCGCTGCAAGGGGGCTGGCGTCTGCACGTCCAGGATGTCCCGCACTGGAACCTGGACGCCATCGCCGACAACTGCAATCCACTGGTTGCCTGGATGGACGCCGATGTGCTGGGCGACGCGCCAGTGCTGCGCACCCGGCAGCGCGGCGACGCTTTCCAGCCGCAGGGGATGGGCGGCGCAACGGTGCGCTTGAGCGATCTGTTGATCAACGTGAAAGTGCCGCGTTCCTGGCGCGACCACATTCCCCTGGTCGAAGCGGGCGGGCGGGTGCTGTGGGTGGTTGGGATACGCCTGAGTGACGCCGCAGTCGTGCGACCAGACACACAGCGCGTGGTCTATCTGCGTTTCACCGGATCCTAAAGGACATCACTATGCCAAAACATCTCGTCTTAGTCGCCGGCAATATCGGGGCAGGCAAGACTTCGCTGGCCGACCGGCTGGGCGCACGGCTCGGCTGGCACGTCGCCTACGAATCAGTGGACGACAATCCCTATCTGGCCGATTTCTACGCCGACATGCGGGCCTGGAGCTTTCACCTACAGGTTTTCTTCCTGGGCCACCGCGCCGAACAACATCGCTATTTGATGGACTTGCCGCAATCGGCTATCATTGATCGCAGTATTTACGAGGACGCGCACATCTTCGCGCGGGCGCTCCATGACCTGGGCAATATGACCGACCGCGATTACCAGGCTTACCGGCGGCTTTACAAGCTGGTGGTGAACACGTTGCCGCGCCCGGCACTGCTCATCTACATCAAAGCCAGCACCCCCACGCTGCTGGCGCACATCCGCCGCCGCCAACGCGCTATCGAGACCAGCATTGACGCCGATTATCTGAATCTCCTGGGGCAGTTTTACGACGATTGGATGGGAACCTTCGATCTGTGCCCGGTGTTAACCGTGCCCGGCGATGCCCTGGACTTTGTCCGTTATCCGCAACACCTGGAGATCATCGCCGAGCGCGTTGTGGACAAGTTGGCCGGCAAAGAATTCGTCGAATTTCCCAAAATCGAGGAGATGGATGCCTGCTGAATACGGCGAACCGTTGAGCGAGCGCGAAATTGAGATCGTGGAACTGGTCGCCGCCGGGCTGACCAACCGCGAGATCGCCCTACGCACCTACCTCAGCCCCAACACGGTCAAGGTGCACCTGCGCAACATCTTCGCCAAGACCGGCGTGGCCTCACGCACCGAGCTGACCGTCATGGCGATGCAGGAAGGCTGGATCGCTGTGCCCGGCGTCACCGATGTGCCGGGCAACGGGGCGGCGGTGGAGGAAGCGCCGCTCGCACCGGAGACAGAGATGCCGGCGCCAGAACAACCAGCGCAGCCCGTGCTTCCACCCTGGTCGCGCACACGTTGGGCGGCCTTAGCAGCCGGTCTCATCCTGGCCGTGGTCGTACTGGTTTTGCCCCGCCAACCGGCCGGCCAGGCGGCGGCCCCCGTCGCCAGCGGATTGGTGGATCAACCGCAAGCCCCTGTCGTCGCCGCTGCGCCGACAAGCGAGGATAGTTGGCAAGAGCTGACCCCCCTGCCGGTGCGCCGGGCGCGTATCGGCGTGACGGCCTATCGCAACAAGCTGTACGTCGTCGGAGGGATGACGGAGAACGGACTCACTGACCGGCTGGACATCTACAGCATCCCAACCGGCGAATGGCGCAGTGGGACGGCGCGCCCGGCGGCGCTGGCAAACGCTGGCATGGTAACGGTGGGCGACAAGCTCCTTGCGCCCGGCGGCTGCGATGCCCAGGGCGCGCCGCGCGCAACCACACACGTGTATAACCCGGCGGACGACACATGGACCGAGGCCGCCGCGCTGCCGCAACCGCTCTGCGCTTACGCGCTGGCGGCTTACGAAGGGCGGGCCTACCTCTTCGGGGGATGGAATGGAACGACATACCAGGCCGCGACCTACGTCTACGACCCCGCCAGCGATGCCTGGAGCGAAGCCGCCCGTCCCGCCGAAGCGCGCGGGTTTGGCGCTGCAGCGACGCTGGCCGACCGCATCTTCTACGTGGGCGGTTACGACGACCGGCGCGAGTCGGCCACCTGTGAACTCTATCTGCCCAAAGATGACCGCTGGGAGAAGTGCGCGCCGCTGTTGCTGCCGCGCGGCGGATTGGGGCTGACTGCCATCGGCGGACGGCTGTACGCGCTCGGCGGCGGCTGGACCAGCTACCTGGGGTTCAACGAGCGTTACGATCCCGCCAGCGACACCTGGACAGTCATCGAAACCCCCATTGTCGGCGAGTGGCGCAATCTGGGGCTGGTGGCTCTCGATACCTCCCTCTACGCCATTGGCGGATGGAACGGCGACTATATCAACCGCGTCTACACCTTCGAGGTGTTGCCGTGGCGGGTGTTTATCCCTACGACGTTCTTCTCTCCGGAGGAATGAACCGCCGCCACTTTGATGTTGTCCCCGCGCGCGGCAGCCGGAAGGCGTAGACCTTGTCATAGTGGCGGCCCATCACGATGTTGCCCTCGCCCGTCGCAATGCCATAGACCACCGACCATTGCGTGCTGGATTGAGACACGTCCGCGAGCAGTGTGAGAGCGTCCGCCACGGCAAGCTGCCCATCTGCCAGCTTGCTTTCTTGTGCTATACTGTAGCTAACTAACCTCTGCACCGACTTCTACACCCATACCGTGGTTGCGTTCAACCTGCCCCGCGCGCCCTGGTTCAAGCCGAAAGGAGAATGGGATATGAACTGGCATCGCTCAATGACCGCCCTTGTGTTCGGTTGCGTTTTTGTGTGGCTGACGATGTGCGCGCAGACCAGGCCCTCAGGCACTGCCGATGCGGACGTAGCTGAACAGCTCGCCGCCTCCCCGTCCACAATGGCGACGACAGCCCCCCGCACCTACTACGTGCGTCCCGACGGCGGCGCGGCAGAACAGTGTACCGGTCTGGCCGACGCCCCCTATCCCGGCAGCGGCGCGAACCAGCCCTGCGCGTGGGATCATCCCTTCCGCGCGCTGCCGCCGGGAGACGCGCCGCGCATCGCGGGCGGCGACACGCTCATCATCGCGGCGGGCAGCTACCGCATGGGCTACGGCACGCCCGGCGCCGATATGTGCGAGACAGACTATCCCTGGGATTGCCACATACCGCCCATCCCTGGCGGGCCGACGCCCGCGCAACCTACGCGCATCCTGGGCGCGGGCTGGGACGCCGGCTGCCAGAATCCACCCGAACTGTGGGGGACGGAGCGCGCCAACGTCATCCTCGACCTCACCAGCGCGCACAATGTTGAGATCACATGCCTGGAGATCACCGACCATTCAAGCTGCGTCGAGGATCACGCCGCCGGGCTGGGCGGATCGGCTCTCGCCTGCGAGCGGGAGACCTTCCCCTACGGCGATTGGGCCGCTACCGGCCTGTACGCGGAGGATGCCGCCAATGTCACCCTGCGCCATCTGAACATCCACGGCATGGCTTCAGCCGGCGTGCGCGCCGGGCGACTCACCGATTGGCTGGTGGAAGATGTACGCCTGGCGGCTAACGGCTGGGTAGGCTGGGATGGCGACATTGACGGCGACGACAGCAACACCGGTACGCTGCGCTTCCACCGCTGGACGGTGGAATGGAACGGTTGCGCCGAGACCTATCCAGGCGGCGCGCCCACCGGATGCTGGGCGCAGACAGCCGGCGGTTACGGCGATGGGGTCGGCACCGGCTACACCGGCGGGCGGTGGATCATCGAGGATTCCGCCTTCCTCCACAACACCTCCGATGGTCTGGATCTGTTGTATGCGCGGGGAACAGCCTCCATCGAAATCCGGCGCACACTGGCGGAAGGTAACGCCGGCAACCAGATCAAAACCAGCGGGCCGGCAACCATCGAAAACAGCATCATCGTGGGGAACTGCGGCGACTTCAATGGGCAGCCGTTTACCTACAACGTGGACGATTGCCGCGCTGCCGGGAATGCGCTCTCACTTCATCTCTTCCCCGGCAACCAGATTACAGTGGTCAATACCACGCTGGCAAGTGAAGGGGATTGCCTGGTCATCGCCGGATGTGACGAGGGCTGCGACGGTTCGGAGTCTGTGCTGCTGCGCAACAGCATCTTCCAGGGCCATCCCGATTTTCTCTCAACCGACGAACAGACGTGCCTATCGTGGACCGAGGGCTTCCCCGACGACCCCGTCCGCATAGACTACGCGCTCATCGCCGGCGTCAAGGAGATACCCGACCCCTGCCCCGCCCACAGCCTGTGCGGCGTCGCGCCGGGCGTGATGGATAGCGGCATTGACACCTTCGACGCCCACCTCCGCGCCGCCAGCCCCGCCATCAACAATGGGACGCCGGCGGGCGCTCCCGCCGACGACTTCACCGGGCGCGCGCGCGATGCCCTACCCGACATCGGCGCTTACGAATGGCGCGCCTTAGCAGCGCGCGCCTACCTGCCGGTGATCGTCAGGAGCGACCTCGCTGCCGGGGCATTGCAGCTTTGGGCAGCCCCCGCTGTGGCCGGTCGCTGACTACGTGGAAAACCTCTCTTCCGGCAGACATACCCCAAAGCGCATTTCCCCGCTGCCAACACGCGCTGAAGACGCAATGGATATCCGGTCAACGGATGGCGCTTCGCCTGTGGCGAGCCGCACAACGGCGAAGCCGTCAGGTGGAAGCACGTGTCAGGCAGGGTCCCTCTTCTCCTCGCCTGTCCCGCCACGCCTCGACAGCCACCATAACAGCGTCAAGTGTGACCCAAACACTGTCATCAGCAACTGCAAGAAAGGCGAGATGGCGATCATCAGAACCAGCCACCCGATGAAACTCGCCAGCGGCTCGTACAAGATCAGCGGAGCGCCCAAGTTCTCTAGATTTGCAGCGGGATCGAACAACATTCTACTCCAGGGGCCCCATAACAACAGCATCCCGACGAAAGTGAAACCAGAGGTCAGAATTGCTCCTGCCAGCGTCTTGCGCAGCATCGCCTGGCTGTCGAAGGGTCGAGCGGTGATCCTCCTGGCGATGTACCACCCGACTGGGAGACCAAACAGGATGCAGAAGAACGGGACGCCCATGCCAAGTCCCGCGCAGATAAGATCGAGAAAAACGAAGAGCACCAGCGCCCATCCGGTCTTGAGTGAGAAGAACTTTTGCATATTTCCCCCTCGGCGGTTAACCTACTCTGGCCCTGCCCAACGACCTGGGTTCAGGCGCGCGGCATCCATTTCCGCCTCAGCGACCTTGTTCCTGCAATTGCGCCCAACTCTTGCGTTCACTTGCGCCGCTTGTCGGCGTCAAGCGCAACGCCTTGTTCGGCCAAATCTGCGAGCTTGCCTTGATACTCGGCTACGTTGATGCTGCAGTCCTTGCTGTCGAAATAGCCGCGTGGCCCGTAGTACATGAGCCACTGATCATCTCCAATATTCAGAATTTCGCCATCCTGTCCGGGCAAGAGATTCCTATTGATTGCAGTCCAGTCAGAACCATTCGGCGATGTGGCTAACCGAATTGTCGCATCTGGACAGTTGGGGCGCACGAAGTTACTATAAAACATATACCAACCGTCATTCTCCTGGATGACATGGGTGAATTTGTACATACCCGTTTCACCCTTGATCTCAATGGTTTCGATATTGGAGAAATCGAAGTTGGTTTCATTTGGCGACACGACATGACAGAGACCTATGGGTTCGCGTGCGCGATCCCAGTAATACATGTGATACTTGCCCGAATCCCGATCATGCACGATGTGGATGTCCTCGACATTGCCGAGTGAGCTGATCTTCCCGTGCTTCGTAAAATGGCTCCCGTCCCTGGATGTGGCATATGACCAGTCGCAGTAGTCGTTGGCGCCGCCACCGTGCCACATCTTGAAAAGACTGTCTTCATAAAGCACAAAGGGGTCCCATGTGCCGTGGTGATCCCACTGACCCGCAGCGCCTTTCTTTAGCACGGGGTTCTTGGGGTCCTTGATCCAGTGAATGCCGTCGCGCGAGGTGGCGTGCCCGATCTGCAGTGAGTAGTAATCCTCCTTGACCCACTGAGTGCCCGACCGCTGCCCCCAGGCCTCGTAATACATGTGAAACAAGTCGCCGACCTTCAGGACACTCATCGTGCCCAGAGCACCCGCATCCCACTCGCCTTTCGATCCGGTGACCAGCACAGGGTTCCCTGCATATTCCTTGAACTTCATGTCTTTTCTCCAGTCGAACGGACAGGCTTAAGCCGCGCGGCGGGTGCGGCGCAGAACCTTCAACAGCAGACCCGGTTGTGCGCGTTTCCCCTCCGAGTGCCGGCGGCGAAGCCGCGTCGCCTGCAACCGATGTTGTTAGTAGAATGTATTTGCGCTGGGACGCGGAACGTGCTATCCTGGTCCGCAAGTAGGACGGGAACGCTCCGGGGGCACGGAGCGTGAGGGCCAGCCGTTGCCGCCCATGGGATACCTCTGGTAAGCCCGTAATGTTTTGTGGCTGCCCGTCGGATTCTACTTTGGAACGGTGTTCGCACCGAGTCCGCATCAGTTGGTGAACCTCTGCGCCTCCAATCCGCGCCCCAGCGCTCGCCCGCTCCATGGCGAAACTCTACTGTGTAAGGAGCTGCTCATGAATACAAACCCCGTGTTTCTCAGATATCTGGCACTGGATGCCCACAAGCATTATGTGGTCATCGGCGGCGTCAATGCGGCGTGCGAACTGGTGCTGTCGCCGCGGCGTCTGGAATGGGCGGAGCTGGAAGACTGGCTCCGCACCCACCTCCAGCCCACCGACAAGGTGGTCATCGAGGCCACCACCAACACCTGGACGCTCTATGACCAGGTGGCGCGCTACGCCGGCGCGGTGGTCGTCGCCCACCCGCCGCACATCAAGCTGATCGGCGCGGCCCTCGTCAAGACTGATAAGCGCGACGTGCAGGTGTTGGCCAAGCTCTTGGCGCTCGACCTCATCCCCGAAGTGTGGGTGCCCCCACAACCGGTGCGCGAACTGCGCGAATTAACCGCACACCGCTTGCGCCTGACACACGCCCGCACCCAGACCACCAATCGCCTGCACAGTATGCTGCAACGGCATAATCTCGCCGCCCCCGCCGGTGATCCCTTTGCCGCCCAACACCGCGCCTGGTGGGAAGCTCTGGACCTCTCCCCTACCGAAAAGCTGCATGTGCGCCAAGACCTCGCTACCCTCGACCTGCTCAATACCCAGCTCGCCGAGGTCGAACAAGAACTGGCGCGCCTCAGCACCGTCGCCCCGTGGGCGGCACAGGTCCCCTTCCTCATCCAACTGCCCGGCATCGGCCTCATCACGGCGATGATCATCCTGGCCGCAGTGGGCGACATCACCCGCTTCGCGCGCGCCAAGAACCTGGTGGGCTATGCTGGCCTGGGGACCTACGTCCACGATAGCGGCAAAACCCACCGTCACGGCGGCATCACCAAGCACGGCCGCGCCGACCTGCGCTCCGCCCTGGTGGAAGCCGCCTGGATGGCTGTGCGCACCCACCCGCGCTGGCAGGCCGAATTCGCGCGGCTGTCCAAGCGCATGCCCGCCAACCAGGCCATCGTGGCTATCGCTCGCAAACTCCTGGTCGTCGTCTGGCACGTCCTCCACGACCACGAACCTGACCGCCACGCCCAACCGGACAAGGTCGCCGCCAAGTTCTTCGTCTGGTCAGGCCGCCTCGGCCAGACCCACCGTGGACGCTTCACCCCCCGGCAGTTCGTGCGCTGGCAATTGATGCAGCTGGGTCTCGGCGACGACTTGACCCACATCCGCTTCGGCGGTGACCTGCGCTCGCTGCCCACCGCCGAGGAACTGGCCGCCCTGATACCGACCGTGACCTGAGCCGCGCTGGCGCGCCGCGATCACTCTATACCGCCTCTCACCCGGCTGCGACACCACGCAGCCACGGGGATAGGTAGGTATTGCCTGACGCCCTGAGCAACGGTCTCGCCGACCGCCTTGCCCTTTCCAGCGTTCTGCGTATACTGGCTTTACCCCAAAGGCGAGGCGAGAGGGGCGGCTGGTTTCCAGGCACTCTTCTCGTCTTTCATTGCAGGCGCGGAATGGCGCAAGCACACTCACCAATTTGAGCTTTTTAAGGTCCTTCCCCCTTGACAACAGCATACATCAGTGGGCGGCGTTTTTATTATGTTTCTTGCTAAATTTCTGTTCTCTGACTGTACAACAACGGAAATTGATTTTGGCGCAATCTAAACTTTGTGCCATGATTGTGACCCGTGCGTGCATCAAAATCTACGTACACGTAACCTTGTTCGATACCTGATAACAAGCCATTGATACTGAAGCCCTGAAGTATCAGAATATTGGAATAGTGGAAAAATTCTTGTCCCCCTTCTTTTTTCGTTTCAGCTTGAACATAGAAACAGTTCAATAACTTCGTACCGGCCTTGTTCCGCAAATCTTCAAAACCCCAATAGGGTTGGGGGTATAATTCTCCCAACCCTACCCGTTCAGCTACAGAATCCAGCCATTCCTTATGTCTCGGATCAACCGCACTTGCATCAAAAGAGATGAGAACTTTGCTTTGAGAATGGGCTACCACCACCATAAAACCGCGATCACTTCTCTGATTTCCGCTAATTGTTTGTCGGAAACTCAATTCTTCTGTTCCATATTGCCCACCAGCTTCTTGATGTCGCCAGCCATAGAGAGGGAGGAACACTCGTGGAACAAACCTCAAAGCGCGTGGCGAGGGTTCCATGTGAAAAAGTGTCACCAACGAAGTGGTATTTGCTCTTTGGCATTTCAGTTCCCATTCAGCAGCGTTAGGTATCGGCAGGTTGTTTTCTTCGATGCCAAGCAAATCTTCCAATGTATTCCCGACGCCGCCTGAGTTTTTTGGCCTGGCATTGAGTATCCACCCCATGTTTCGTATTTTCTTCAATTCTTCGATGAGGGATTCTTTTGTATAAACCTTCAAACTATCACCTTTCCCTTGAGTAAAAACATAAGGCACTTGTTCTTCAGCTATCAAGTGCAATTGTTGATATTGTTGTGCAGCAAGTCTTTTATGCATAGCTGGCTAATCCGGAGGACGCCAAAAATCCAACAGATATTCAAAAGTTGTCCCCATTGTAATGTAATTTGACGGCCAGCCAAAAATACCTATACCGTTTACAATATTGGTGCGGTCCCAAATAATGGTGTTTCGTAGTTCGTACCCACGTTTGCGCAATTCCTCAATGAGCGCGACGTGAATCGTAATTCTTTCGTTTTCCCACCACATATCAGGCACATTGATAACACAATGTCCTTTAGGTTGCAAAAGTTGCAGTAATCGCTCGTAAATATCCCCCATTGCTGTTGCATATTCCTCAAGCGGCATTGTTCCCAAATCGCGGGGGTCTTGTGAATACTGTTCTACCTTGCCAAACTGTTCATTCTTACGTTCGACACCTCGGCGTGATTTGTTTTTCCGCTTTCGGTTGAGCAGATTAGCGTATGGGGGTGAAGTCCAAATCAACTTGACGGTTTCAGGTTCTAAATAGTGGTCTATGTGTAAAGCATCATCTTGTATCGCTAGTTGTTGCGCTTGGTTGAAAAAATTATTACTAGCTAGACGCTCTTGACATAATTTTATATATGTTTCTTGTAAGTCAAAACCAACTGCATTACGATTCAAATCTTGCGCGGCTACCAGGGTTGTGCCACTGCCTACAAAAGGGTCAAGCACTAACTCCCCGGCGTGAGTGAATAGCTCAATCATTCTTTTAGCTAATGAGATAGGAAAAGTAGCCGGGTGTAAATTTTTGTCTCGAATATCGCGTCCTTCATAGCTAAACTGCCGGACACCAACTTGACTTTTTACCCATTCTTTGGCGGTCATACAATTCAAATGATTAGGGGGACAGTCGCAAGTTTTTGTATACCCGATATGAATTCTGGTTCGGTATAATTCACTTGCTTCGTTGATAGTACGAGGCAGACTGCTTTCTATTGTCTCAGTATTCATTAGACTCTCCGATTCCGTATGATTGTGTAAAGCAGTATATCACAATCTTCCCCTTCTGGCATCTTTCAAGTTTTACTGTTTTACTGAGACGATTCAAGCCGCCCAACGATAGGGTTCAGGCGCGCGGCGGGTGCGGCGCAGAACCTTTGAGAGCAGACCTGGTTGTGCGCGTTTCTTCTCCGCTGGCAGGCGGCGAAGCCGCGTCGCCTGCAACCGATGTTGTTAGTAGAATGTATTTGCGCTGGGACGCGGACCGTGCTATCCTTGTCCCCAAGTAGGACGGGAACGCTCCGGGGGCACGGAGCGTGAGGGCCAGCCGTTGCCGCCCATGGGATACCTCTGGTAAGCCCGTAATGTTTTGTGGCTGCCCGTCGGATACTACTTTGGAACGGTGTACGCACCGAGTCCGAATCAGTTGGTGAACCTCTGCGCCTCCAATCCGCGCCCCAGCGCTCGCCCGCTCCATGGCGAAACTCTACGGTGTAAGGAGCAGCTCATGAATACAAACCCCGTGTTTCTCAGATATCTGGCACTGGATGCCCACAAGCATTATGTGGTCATCGGCGGCGTCAATGCGGCGTGCGAACTGGTGCTGTCGCCGCGGCGCCTTGAATGGGCGGAGCTGGAAGACTGGCTCCGCGCCCACCTCCAGCCCACCGACAAGGTGGTCATCGAGGCCACCACCAACACCTGGACGCTCTATGACCAGGTGGCGCGCTACGCCGGCGCGGTGGTCGTCGCCCACCCGCCGCACATCAAGCTGATCGGCGCGGCCCTCGTCAAGACTGATAAGCGCGACGTGCAGGTGTTGGCCAAGCTCTTGGCGCTCGACCTCATCCCCGAAGTGTGGGTGCCCCCACAACCGGTGCGCGAACTGCGCGAATTAACCGCACACCGCTTGCGCCTGACACACGCCCGCACCCAGACCACCAATCGCCTGCACAGTATGCTGCAACGGCATAATCTCGCCGCCCCCGCCGGTGATCCCTTTGCCGCCCAACACCGCGCCTGGTGGGAAGCTCTGGACCTCTCCCCTACCGAAAAGCTGCATGTGCGCCAAGACCTCGC